>Ga0123356_10000601_pt1 | contig 39769 bp, 28 predicted proteins | sample TergutEmb28metaG_2_FD_92546 | JGI IMG/M metagenome (GOLD analysis project Ga0123356, IMG submission 92546) | Embiratermes neotenicus P3 segment gut microbial communities from Petit-Saut dam, French Guiana - Emb289 P3 | ecosystem: Host-associated > Arthropoda: Insects > Digestive system > Gut ...
TCAAGAGAACCGGTAGACATCCCATGCGGTGAGTGGCAGCAGCATTACATTAAACTGATTGAGGGGCAATTATCAAGAAATTGGGATTCCCCGCGGGAAATTCGCTTAGTTTTCATTGACGATGATAAAATACCCGAAATAGTTATATATGATGACGTGTGGAATCATGGTGTTTTACTGACAGCGACAAACGAAACGGCAAGCAGAACTGATTTTTATTCAAACTATGTAAACGATTTTAACTATACACTTTATGTGCTTGAAGGCAGTAACAGATTTGCATATTTTGAGGGTTCCGGCAACAGACTTCCGCTAATAACTACCGAAAAAATCTCTAAAATACAAGACGGTTATTTTGTCACCACACATCTGGGCTACTACTTTTTAGCAGACAGATGGAATGACGAATATGTAACGACCGACGAGTATTTTAGATTAAGAGACATGTATTTCAACTATCGTTTTGCAACAATACCATTTCATGATTACTATATAAGCGCTTACCACACACCCGAACAGTTAATCGAGTTCATTCTGGGCTTATGTGGTCAAGATTGCGTTCCAACAACCTCGCCAACGCCTCCGCCGACACCAACGCCTACACCCACACCGGAACCACCCCCATCTCCATCTCCTTCGCCTCCGCCGACACCGACATCCACACCCGAACTTTCCGACACACGTGAAATTATTGGAAAATGGGAAGTGACCGGAACATTTAGGGAGTTTGAAGAGTATATGGGAGCGACTTTTACCTTTTACACGGACGGTACACTCATTTATCAGATGGGGAATCGTTCTTATGAGAATAACCGATGGTATTATAACACTAATGGAAATCTGGTAATTGAATATGTTGGTGTAGAATCTCTTTTCACTTGGTCAGACGACAGCTTATCTGATTTTTACATAAACCTTTATAATGAAACGGCAACCCGATCGATTGTTTTGGAACGCAAGGGTTAAGATGATAATTTATACAAAATTTTAGCGGATTTTTGCATTAATTTTGAATAGTCCATAGAATAGGCGATTGTGGCTATGGTAGTACTCCTTTTGGTTTTATAGTATCAGCTTATAACTTTAGGAGGAATACCAAATGAAAAAAACTATAAGCTTACTACTGACCGCTATGATGCTCTTTGTTCTTGTTGCAGCGTGTAATAACAACAACGATGATAGCGGAGGCAACCAACCTGTAAACAACCAGCCGGCAAACACCAATCAAGCAGCCGATAACAATCAACCTGCTGATAATAATCAATCTGCAGATGATAATCAACCGGCAGGACCGGGCGGACTGAACCTTGCAATCTTTGAAGGTGGTTACGGTCCCGATTTCTGGCATGCAATTTCGGAAATGTTCGAAGCAGAAACCGGTGTCACAGTGAATCTTCAAATCAGCCCGAACATCGGTGAAACAATCCGTCCGCAAATCGTAGCAGGCAATGTGCCCGACTTTATGAATCTGAGCATCGCCGACGAATCAGGCATTGTTGCATCCATGATTGCCGAGCGTGCGCTGATGAATCTTAACGACGTATTTGACGGTCCGCAATTTGATTCACCTGCATCACTGCGTGACAAAATAATCCCCGGCTTCCTTGAGAGCAACCAATGCGCCCCGTATGGCGATGGTAACATATTCCTCGCACCGGGTGCAGGCGGTCCGATGGGACTCGTTTACAATATCACCCTATTTGAAGAAAAGGGTTGGGATTTGCCGGTTACATGGGATGATTTCTTTGCACTCGGTGAGCTGGCAAAAGCAGAAGGTATGTCACTGTTTACATATCAAGGTATGCACCCCGGCTACATGGAAAGTGTATTGCTTCCGGCTCTCGCTTCGGCTCTTGGCTCAGACTATGCAAGAATCGAGGACTTCACCCCCGGAATATGGACTGACCCCAGAGTAATGGCAGTTCTTGAGAAAATCGAGCACATCTATACCAGCGGCAATCTTATGCCCGGAACAGTAGGGCTCAATCACACACAATCACAAGCTGCTCAAATGATGAACGAAGCACTGTTTATTCCTAACGGAGTATGGATGGAAGGTGAAATGGCAGACGCGGATCGTGCTCCCGGATATAGATTCGGGCTTACCCCTCCGCCTGTAATGAATAGGGGTGACACACGCTATGTTGCGGCTTATGTCGAAAATTTCTCAATTCCTGCAGGTGCACCAAATGCTGAAAACGCAAAGCTGTTCTTACGCTTCCTTTATACAGACGAAGCAGTCAGACTGTATGCACAGTTAAATGACGGAGCGGTAATGGTCACAAATAATGCATTAGAACTTGTGCAACCTTATCTTACAGAGGGAGTCTATGGAATGTTCGGTGCATTTACCGAGCCGGGCGCGGCAGCACTTATCTTCGGCTTTGCCGCACCCCCCGAAGGCACAATAATTGTTTATAAAGATGAAATCTTCAATCCGATTGGCGATGTTATGTCGGGAAGAATGACAGCGCTTGATTGGGCACAGAGCATGAATCAAGCATATCAGGATATGGCTGACGGCAGATAACCCGAACCATATAAGAATAAAGCACCCGGCGGCATTCATCCGTCGCCGGGTGTTGGTTTTTACCATGAAGGAGGCGTTTTTGTGTTAAAAAACCGCGCATTTAAAACCCCTTGGATTTTCGTCGGAATATGTGTGCTTCCGGCTTTCTTGCTTACTCTATATGTAATAGCTTGGCCCGCAATTCAAGTTCTTTGGCTGTCGTTTACAAATGCTTCGGTTCTCGGAATGCAAAGTGCTGAGTTTATCGGACTTAAAAATTACTCGGATATGTTTGGCGACAGACGGTTTATTGAAGCTCTAAATAACACAGGACGCCTGCTTCTTGTTGCGCCCGTTATCACTATTGTTTTTGCACTCATTCTTGCAGTTATGGTTACACAGAGCAAGCTGAAGGAGCGTAATTTTTACCGCACAGTGTTCTTTTTTCCAAGCATTGTATCGATGACGGTTATCGGTATTGTTTGGTCATTTATCTTCCACCCTCGTATGGGATTGCTCAATGTATTGCTCGTCGGCTTGGGTTTTGAGCAGTTTGAGCACTTCCCGTGGGTTGCTGACCCGACAACTGCAATATGGACTGTTGCAGTCGCGTTTATTTGGCAGTCGGCAGGGTATTTTATGGTAATGCATATAGCAGCGATAGACGGTGTGTCTGCTGATGTATACGAAGCAGCAACCATTGACGGAGCCGGACCGATAAGAAAGCTTGTAAGCATCACATTGCCGCTGATAAAAAACATTGTTGGCATAACATTCATCTTTGCAATATCCGGAATACTCGACAACAGCTTCGCACTTTCCAGAGTAATGACACCCAAGGGCAGGGCGGATGTTCTTCTGACATACATATATACGCAGGGTTTTGAAAATGCACGTTATGGTTATGCTATGGCAATCACCGCATTTACGTTAATCCTTGCAATAGGGCTGGCAGCAATATCCAGACTTGTTACGGGCAGTAAAGAAAGGTAAGGCAGTATTATGGAAGATTCGTGGAAAGTTTCGATACCCCGGCGGATTACACGTTTTTTGATGCTCTTTGTAACAGTTATTACTTTATTTCCTGTTATCTGGAATGTATATTCGTCATTTAAAACAAATACAGAATTTCTGAGTAATGCTTATTCTTTTCCCTCGGGACTGGAGTGGGAGAACTATACAAGAGCGTGGAGTGCCGCTAACATCGGCGATAACTTTATTAACTCTATACTAGGCGTTATTATACTAATTGCGGTTGTGATTATTTGTGTTATCCCGTGCTCTTATGCACTGGCACGATATAAATTCATCGGTTCAAAAATGATTTTATCGTTATTTATGGCAGCGATATTTATAAAAGCAACATACATAATAATCCCGCTGTTTTTGCAAATGAATAGTCTTGGCTTAACAAACAACTTACCTGCATATTCGATTTTGTACTCGGTTACCCAATTCCCGTTTGCAATTTTCCTGATGGTAGGATATATGAAAACAATACCGAGAGATTACGAAGAAGCCGCAATGATAGACGGCTGCAATAACTTTCGTATTTTAACACAGGTAATCGCACCAATGGCAAAGCCCGGAATCGTCACAGTTTGTATGCTCTCTGCAATAGCAATATGGAATGAATACCCTGTTGCTCTTGTAATGCTGACAGACGAAACACAAATGACACTACCCGTGGGTCTTGCTCTGCTCAACATAAGAGCAGGCTATCAGGCAGATTATGGAGCACTGTTTGCCGCATTGGTAATTGTTCTCATCCCAACCGTCATATTATATATGTTCGGTCAGCGCTACCTGATACAAGGAATAAGTGCAGGTGGTATTAAAGGGTGATAGCATAATCTATAAAGTACAGGCTAAATCTTTAGAGTCTTAAAATACCCTAGAAAAGCTTCGTTTTTATCAAGCATTTTTTGTGTCATTTCTTTAATCTCTGACATTGATAGTACGCTTGATGACAGAGGGTCAAACAGGTTTGCTTGGAAAACCTTCCACGGGTCGCCTTCAATAACTGCATTTACGGCAATCTCTTCAATCCGTGCAAGCAAGTCGACAAGAATCGCTATGTTATCAGGTAAATTACCGACATGAATCGGCTGCAGACCGGAAGTCGATGAGAGAATAGGTGACTCTATGCAAGCAAGAGGCTGTAAGTTGCCGATTATTCCGTTGTTAAGATGGTTTCCGTTGAATACGAAAGGCTCGCCGTCGCCAAATATAGCATTAAAGATATATGCTGCATACTCACCGCCTCTATCAAGGTCAACGTCTTCTTTATTCAGTATTTCGTCGAATCTTGATTCCCATGTCTTTTCAGCCTCAAGGTATTCACTCAATATATACGCATAGTGTCCGGGGTTCCAGCCTGTTCCGTGTGTGCAGTACTTCTCAATTAAATCAGGGCGCTTTCGAAACCATGGCAGATATTCGGAGTTATGACCCGAGGATTCAGTCGGATAGTACCCGAACTGAAGGAACATTTCGTTACGCACCTGCTCTTGGTTTGCTATATCGGTATCATTTTTGACCTTATCAAAAAGTAAAGGATATGCGTCCTTACCATTCCATTTATAATCCAGATAAAATGATGTGTGGTTAATACCGGCGCAAGTATATGTAATGTCGCTCATCTTTGCACCAATCCAACCTGCCAGCATGTGCGCAGTGCCCTGTACACTGTGGCACAGTCCGGTGATATTTACATTCGATAAACGCTGCAGATAACCGCAAAGCATGGACATCGGATTTGTGTAGTTAAGCACAATGGCATTGGGGCACACTGCTTCAACATCGCGAATAATATCGAGCATAACCGGAGCAGTTCTAAGAAAACGCATCACACCTGAAGGGCCGCGTGTATCGCCGACATTAATATCAACGCCATAAGCCTTGGGGATTTCTATGTCATGCCGCCAGACATCTACACCACCCTGCAGGATTGTGATACAAACCCCGTCGGCACCTTCCAAAGCCTTTTTGCGGTCTGTTGTCGGATAAACTGTCGCAGAACTCTTCGAAGCTTTGATGAGCTTGTTTATCGCTTTTTCGATATAAGCTAAACGTCCTTCGTGTATATCCATCAGATGGAACTCACAGTCTCGAAAAGCCTCAAATGTCAGAATATCCCGAATAAGAGCCGATGTGAATCCCATTGAACCCGCGCCAATAAATGTAAACTTCTTACCCATAATATTTCCCTCCCGATAGCTTATTGTTAACCTTATTAATACTATCTTATCAGCACAGAATATGCAAGGAGAAACGAGTATGACAGAACATTCATCTGCTTTTAAACTTGAGGGCAGGTTATTATCAAGTGAACAGTACGGGAATGGGCATATAAATTCGACCTATCGTATCAAAACCGATACGGGCGGCGATTATGTTTTGCAAAAAATAAACAGGAATGTTTTCAAAGACCCGGGAGCTTTGATGAATAACATTGTCGCTGTAACGGATTTTTTGCATAAAAAAACGACAGACCCCCGTACTGTTCTGACTATTGTACCGGCAAAAAACGGCTTACTTTATCATAAAGATGGTGATGGTGAATACTGGCGTGTATATCTGTTTATACAGGACAGTCTTAGACTCGAGCACGCAGAGTCGCCTGAAGATTTCATGGAGAGCGGCGTTGCGTTTGGAAAATTCCAGCAAGCACTCAGTGAGTTTAATGCCGCGCAGCTCGTAGAGACAATACCACGTTTTCACGATACACCATTTCGTTTTGAGCAGCTAAAGGAAGCGATGAAACAAGACGCGGCAGGGCGTCTCAAAGGTGTCTCGCGTGAGATTGATGTTGCTCTGGAGCGGGAAGAGTATTCACATACTCTTGTCCGCTTGCAAGCGAAAGGGGAGCTTCCGCTGCGTGTTGCCCATAACGATACAAAGCTGAACAATGTACTTTTTGATAAAAATACTCGAAAAGCACTTTGTGTTATTGACCTCGACACAGTCATGCCGGGACTCACGGCGACAGACTTCGGAGATGCAATACGTTATGGCGCGTCTACAGCAGCGGAAGATGAAGAAGACTTAAATAAAGTCTCCCTTTCGCTCGAGCTATATGAAGCCTTTGCAAGCGGTTATATATCACACAGTAATTTAACCGAAACCGAGCGCGCTTATCTACGTGACGGAGCGAGAATCATTACTCTCGAGCAAGCAGTACGGTTTCTTACCGATTACATTAACGGTGATACTTATTATCACACGACTCGACCGGAGCAAAACCTGATTAGATGCAGGACACAGTTTAAGCTCCTTACAGAAATGGAGAATAAGTGGGACGAAATGGGACGCATTGAAGAAAGGATTTAAGATGAGCGTTAATACAGGACGTGTAACAATACCAACAGATGTGGATATTGTGCCGCAAACTCTTGAGATTATTAAAAAATGGGGCGCAGATGCACTGCGTGATTGTGACGGCACTGAATTTCCTGCAGAGCTGCACGAGAGTGGTGCGAAAATCTATGCAACATACTACACAACTCGAAAGGATAACAGCTGGGCAAAGCAAAACCCCGATGAAGTTCAGCAGTGTTATATCATGACGGGCTTTAAAACCGCACCTTGTGAGGGTCAGCTTTCAATCCGTCTGCTTGAAGGAATAAGTGCCGATTTACTTGAAGTTAATTCTTATGATGATATTCACAAATGGTGGGAAGTAATTAACCGCACAACGGGTGAAGTACTGACGAGGGATAAGTGGAGCTTTGAAAAATCTACCGGTTGTGTCAGTATCATCGAGCCTAAGCCTTTTCACGAATATACAGTAAGCTTTCTTGCTTATCTGGTCTGGGACCCCGTACAGATGTATAACGCCGTGGTCAATAGTTGGGAAAACTTTGAACGTCAAATCACTTTTGATGTTCGCCAGCCAAAAACACGTGCATATTCGATGGATAGACTTCGTAAGTTTATAGCGGAAAACCCAAATGTTGACGTTATTAGATTTACAACATTTTTCCATCAGTTTTCACTGCTTTTTGATGAGCTTCATCGGGAGAAATACGTCGACTGGTATGGTTATTCCGCATCGGTAAGCCCGTATATACTCGAGCAGTTTGAAAAGGAGGTCGGCTATCCTTTCCGTGCCGAATATATCATCGACGAGGGGTATTACAACAGTCAATACAGAACTCCGTCAAAAGAGTTTTTGGACTTTATGGCATTTCAGCGGCGTGAGGTTGCACTGCTTGCAAAAGAAATGGTAGATATCTGCCATGAGCACGGCAAGGAAGCAATGATGTTTCTGGGCGACCATATTATCGGCATGGAGCCTTATATGGACGAGTTTGCAAGCGTTGGACTCGACGCTGTAGTAGGAAGCGTAGGTAACGGCAGCACGCTCAGGCTTATTAGCGACATAAAAGGAGTTACTTACACAGAAGGGCGTTTTCTGCCTTACTTCTTCCCCGATACATTCCACAGTGAGGGAGACCCTGTACGCGAAGCAAAAGAAAATTGGCTTTGTGCAAGGCGTGCAATACTGCGAAGCCCGATAGACCGTATTGGCTACGGCGGCTATTTAAAGCTTGCACTTGATTTTCCCGAGTTTGTGGACTATGTTGCAAAAGTATGTGATGAGTTTCGTGAGCTATATGAAAATATAAAGAATACAACTCCGTTTTGCTTCGCCCGTGTCGCAGTGCTCAGCGCATGGGGCAAGATGCGTTCGTGGGGCAACCACATGGTTCACCATGCACTTTATCAGAAGCAAAACTATAGCTATGCAGGAGTTATTGAGATACTGTCCGGCGCTCCTTATGACGTGAGTTTCATCAGCTTTGAAGATATCTTGGAAAGACCTGAGATTCTAAATGATATAGATGTACTGCTTAACATCGGAGACACAGACACAGCCCATACCGGTGGCTTTTATTGGGGAAGCGAAACAATCGTGACAGCTATACGCAGCTTTATAGCACGCGGCGGCGGTTTTATCGGTGTCGGAGAGCCTTCCGGGTTTCAGCGGCAAGGAAGAGTGCTGCAGCTTGCTTTGGCACTCGGCGTAGAAAAAGAAACAGGCTTTACCTTAGGATATGATAAATACAATTGGGATGAAAAGCCGCATTTCATAACAGATGAAACCAACACTTCAACCATTGATTTTGGCGAAGGTGCTAAGAGCATTTATGCACTTGAGGGAACGGATGTTCTGGCACAGCGAGATAAGGAAGTTCAGCTTGCCGCGAACACATACTTTGACGGCAGAATCGTATATATCGGAGGGCTGCCGTATAGTGCCGAGAACGCAAGGCTTCTGCACCGTGCGTTACTATGGAGTACAGGTAATGAAGATAAGCTGTATGAGTGGTTTTCGATAAATCAAAACATCGAAGTCCACACATACCCTGAGAACAAGAAATACCTCGCTTGCAATAACTCTTATAACTCCCAATCTACAACAGTCTATACAACCGATGGAAACAGCTTCCCATTGGAACTGGCAGGCGGTGAGCTCCGCTGGTTCACCTTATCCTAATATTCTTGCGGCGCTTCGTTAATCGCCTGTTATCAGCGATTTAAATACATCGCCGCGTTCTTCAAAGTTCTTGAAGTCGCCATAACTCGCAGAAGCAGGGGAGAGCAGACACGCTCTTCCGCTTTGCGTGACTTTTTTTGCATACTCAACCGCCTTGTATAAGTCATCGTGATATGACAAATCCTTACACGTGCCCTCAAAACGCCTTGACTCCTTGCAAAGTTCATATATCCGCTTGCCTGATTCATACATACATACTATATGCGTGAGCTTACTATCAGGCAAAAAACTGATAAGCTCAGAATAATCAATCCCTCTGTCCATACCGCCAAGCAGAATTGTCGCAGCATTTTCTATGCCAAGAACCGCACTGATTGCAGACTCGACCGTTGTCGAAATCGAGTCATCATAATAGTCAACACCGCCAAAATTGCCGACAAACTCCAGTCTGTGACGAAGTGGTGTAAATGATACTAAAGATGAAACAAACTCATCGTCTGAAACTCCATAAGTCTTTGCAATAGCAAGCACAAATGAACAATTAGTCAGATTATGCCTGCCATGAAGCCGTACGCCTTGCACCTCGTCAAACGATTTAAAAGGTAAAGCGGTCTCATCGACAACAACAATCTGTGATACACACTCGCTTATTTCAGGCTTTATGCCCTCTGTACAATAAAGGATATCCGACGGCTCCTGATGTAAAAAAATGTTCTTTTTTGTAGAGGCATATCTTTCAAAACTGCCATAATAATCAAGATGGTCTTGATAAAGATTTAAATAAACTGCTGTCCCGGGTGAGTAGCCGCAATAATCAAGCTGATGGCAAGAAAGTTCAAGCACAATAACCGTATCGGGTTTAATATCACTGAGTATATCAAAAACAGGTCTCCCGATATTCCCTGCAAAAATACACGGCACACCATTCGTCGATAGCACATAATACAGCAGGGAAGACACAGTACTCTTGCCCTTAGTCCCCGTAATGCCTATAACTTGCTTCCTGTAAGCTTGCATAAATACTTCTGTTTGCGAGGTTATCTTACTCTTATAATCACTATGACTCTTAGGCAGCGCAATGCCGGGACTCTTAAAAACAATATCATACTCATCAATTGAAGCAAGATACCCCTTGCCCGAAATAACCTTACAATCAGGCACATCACTCAACGGATTGCGGTCAGCAACCGCAACCTCCGCAAAACCACCAACTTCACAAAGCAGCCTATAACTAGACCTGCCCTCCATACCATATCCAAGCACAAGCACTCGCTTATTATTAATTAAGTTTGATAATATTTCTAACATATTTGTACTACCCCCGCCGCTGCCAAGTGATATGCCCTGTCTTCTTCACTCAGAACGGGTCTTGTCGCCCTACATTCGCTACAAAGCCATGACATATCACTTGCCATCGGCTATATCTTGAGAAAGTGCATTTCTTATAGAGGATATGAATGAATCGGGAATGTGATTCTCATTATTATATTTATAGCAGATTTCTGTCAAATCATAGCTCTCTGTTATATTCAATCCCTTATAATACTCCGGAAGCTTTGGAAGAACTTGTGAACGAGCTTCGTATTGCCTTATGAGCTCTTGCACTGCGGCGTTTACTTCGTCGCGGCTGCCGACACATTCAAATGGTTTTTCGGGAGTTACCCCGACGAGCTGCTCAAATGTTGGTATCATTGCTTCATCGTTTAGCATATTATGTCCGAAAATATATATCATCTCGTCCTCTGAGAGAAATGGTGCAAGGATAATATATACAAACAAACACTTTGAGCAAGCGGCGCACCATACGTCATCCTTGCTGCCGACATTGCAACTGCGGAAAATTGCGTGATACTGCTTCATTTTTGAAAAAAGCCGTGCAATGCCAAGCTCTGTCATCGGACGAAGCAAGCTGAAATACTTCACACCCGATGAAATATACTTTGCCTCATACTCGATAAAATCGGTCTCAAACTTAACACTTTTCGAGTACTGATGATTAACATCAGAACCCAACACAGTCGACTCATTAGCACTTGACTCGTTAGATAATGCAACAAACCCAATGCTGTTAATATAAGCCGCAATAATTGAAGAAAACGCAACAAGTGCTGAAAACGGCGTATGCCCGTTTAAGAAACCCTGCTTGTTCAAATCAAGCATATTCTTATCAAGCGACCGCGTTGCAATAATAACCTTATCTGCGGCAATACCCGAAGCTGTAATAGTATCTGTTGTCGCTTTCCTCGGATTAATAATATAACAATACCTATCAGTATAATCCTTGAGAAGCTCAAGTGTAACCGCCGAATCCTTCCCACCCCCTATTGGGATAAGAACTTTATTATTATCTATAGTGTTTTTATTGCTAAATATGTCTTTAATAACATTATTGCTATTTATTATATTAATAAAATCATTATAATCGGCATTAATGTCGTTAACGTAGAAAAACTCACCAAGTCCTTTGCTGTACAGTTTTTTCCACCACTGAGCCTGCTGTGCCGATAAAGCGCCGCAGGTAATTTTAACATTAGGGGAGCAAGTTATCTTCCAATAACTCACAAGCTCCACCATGCCGAGCGAAAAAGCAAGCTCATCAAGCCGCTTGTCTTCTACATCAACGCAACTATCCGTCGCAAGCTTATCTATCTCCCAATGCGGACGAAACTCGGATAGCCCCGTGATTTCAAAATGGAAGTCCATAACAAGCTTATCATCGGACTCAGAAAGTTCGTACCCATGATAAACAAACTCAGGATACTTCACCCTGAAATCAAAATAATCATTTTGTCTTGATTTAATCATGCTTTATTACCAAACCATGCGTTTATATCATCAATCAAAGTAAATGCGTCTTTGATAAATTCATCATTTACCTCAAGAACGCCGTCAAGCTCACCGCTTTTTGCCATTCTCTCCATTTTTTTCGCTTTTTGAGACAAGCTCTTTGCCCCGATACTGGCACTCGCCCCTTTTAGCGTATGTATATCAATAGCATAATCAGCGAGATTATCTTCTGTAACTACCTTCATTCTTTCAAGCTCGGTCGGAATATTATCCGCGAAAGAACGCATAACGGTTAAAAGAACATCCATATCGTCCTCGTATAATGAAAGTGCTAAAACAGGGTTGATTCCGGGAATATCAATTTCAGATGACAAACTATTAGTTGCCGCAGAACCCGACTCGTTGTCAGCACTGGTTTCAACGCCGGTTTCAACACTGCGTGTATTGTCATCAATCATCTCACAAACAGTGTCCTTCATTATCCAATGACGTATAACCGCATCCAGCTTTTGTACGTTTATCGGCTTTGAGACAAACGCTTGAAACCCCTCATCGAGGAATAATCTTTCATTACCGGCGATAGCATTTGCAGTAAGTGCGATAATCGGTATTTCCTTGGCATAGTCCGAATCGGCAGCCCTAATCCAGCGTGTTGCTTCAATACCATCCATACCCGGCATCATGTGATCCATAAAGATTGCGTTATAAACAGGCTCGCCACGTTTAATGCGGTCAATCGCATCATGCCCGTTTGAGACACAGTCCACCTTTATCTTATACTTCCCAAGCAGACCTCTTGCAACATCAAGGTTTGTCGGAGAGTCATCGACAACAAGCACAGATGCCCAACTTAAATCAGGACGTGTAATCAGCTTTTCTGTCTTACCGATGCTGTCAGTATAACGAAGTGCACGTAGGTTAGATAAAACCTGCTCGTCGATTTGTTCATTACTGATAAAACCCTGCTTCACCTTCAGAGTGAAAACCGAACCGACACCATATTCGCTTTCAACGGTAATATCACCGTCCATAAGCTCTGCAAGTCCCTTGGCGATTGATAAACCAAGTCCCGTACCCTCAATCATACGGTTTGCTCGTGTGTCCACTTGGTTATAGTCGCTGAATAAATTCTCCAAAGCCTCGGGCCGCATTCCAATCCCTGTATCCTTGATAATAAAGGATATTATTACATCGCCGTTTTCGTTACGTGTGCTAAACGTACTTAATGTTACAGACCCCTTTCGGGTGTATTTAAAGGCATTTGATAAGAGATTTACAACAATTTGCTTCAGCCGCAGGTCATCGCCATACACCTTGTAATATAAATCACTCCCAACGTCGAGATTAAATGAAATCGGCTTGTCTCCGATACGGTTAATACTCAGTGTCACAACATCATTAAGCAGGCTCGGCAAATCATAATCCGTCGGAGCCAGTGTGAATTTACCCGATTCGATTTTAGATATATCCAAAACATCGTTGATTATACCCATCAGGGTCGAACCTGCAGTACTGATTTTTTGCAAATAATCTCTTTGCTCCTCTGCAGGAACATCGTCCTCCATAAGAAGCCCTGTCATACCGATAATTACATTCATTGGCGTTCTGATTTCATGGCTCATATTTGCAAGAAAATCACTCTTGGCTTGACTTGCAGCCCTTGCCGAGTCGCGTGCACGCTCAAGCTCTTGCGTCCGTTTCTCGTCGGTAATATCCCTGATAATTGTCGTTTTACAAATTGCATCATTGTACTTATCACGTTCGATAGTCAGAACCATATCACAAATCCGTGTGCCTGCAGGAGTATCAATCGAGATTATTTCACTGAGAATATTTTCCTCCAACGAATCACTTTCGGGAGTATTTCCACCGACCAGAACCAAAGACGGGAAGCTCTTTTCTAAAATGCTCTCACCCATGAAGTCAACAGCAGCCGCGTTTTCAAGCCTGACAATATTCCTATGGTCGAGAATTAAAATAGGCATATTCGCGGATGTAAAAACCGAGCCTGACGTATTTGACGGTGTAATACCGAAGGTTTTATACTTTCTCATCAGAATAAATACTTGTATCGAAGCCGGTAACAAAGCGATTGCCGTAAGAGGAATTGATGTTCCGTCAGTGAATATTGGAATAAAAAGCTCAGAGAAATATGCAAAAGGAGCAGCAAAGCTTGTCAGGAAAATCAGTCGGATTATTTGCCTGCGGTTTCCTTTGAGTTCAGTTTGCTTGAGCCATATAAAATATGTAACAATAGCAAATGAAGCCATAATGGTCAGAGCTATTGAGTTTGCAACAAAAACAAAACTGCTGGTGTAAGAAAACTGATTGCCGAGGGGAGTCGGAATGATTTTTACATCATTTGACAACAAACAAAGCACGGCAAAAATTATTGCCGTAAAGAATAGAGCATGTTGAATGTATTTAACGGATTTATGCTTAAAGTTTACAACATTTGACAGAAAAATCAGCCATCTTGCGTAGATAAGACAGCCTGTTACAAATCCGACCGACCAATAAACACGGGTGAGTGCCTCGTTATCGGCAATTGTCATAAGCCCGTAAAAATGTGTGGATATAACGAAAAGTAAATTAACAAAAATATAGTCACGCCGCAGCTTTGACTTAGTGTCATCAGTTAACGCTGTCACGATAAAGCAAAGATACACCGCACTGGTTAGCAGAATAATAATTCCGACAAAAGTCCCTAAATTTAAATCAACTGTCTCACCCATAAGCCACCTGCACACCTAATTTCAATCATTATACCATGAGAAAAATTAGGACACAAGAGAACCCTCCCCTGTGTCCTAAAATTATGCTGTATTAATTTTACTTTTTACTCTTTACAGCAACGGCTACACCTGTGCCTATAGCTACTGCACCGCCTACGCCGATGAGAATCCATGCCCAAACAGGGAGACCGCCCTCGTCTTTTTTCATGTCGTCTTCGAGAACTGCCATGATTGGTTCAGGTTCAACCGGCTCGGGTGTTGGTGTCGGCTCCGGTTCGTCAGCTGCCGGCTCAGGCTCATCGGGTGCCGGCTCTTCATCTGCCGGTGTCTCAAGTATGCGAAGCTCAATCGGCTCTAAGTCTGTCAGGTAAACATTGGTGATACCATGCTCTTCCCAATCCACACCCCATTGACCAAAGAGCATTTTTACTGCATAGTCTTCTTCGGTGAGGTCTTCAAAGGAATACTCGTTGTGTATCCACCAAACTATTAGTTTTCCGTCTGCAAAGTGGTAATTGAGAGCGTCTCTCTGACCACCGTCCCAATCCCAACCGCTGCCGGGTTGAAACGCACCAAATATGATTCCTACCCACCACTCAGGGTCTTCGGGCATTTCAAATACGATGCCGGACGATTCTCTCAGGGTTTCCCAAGTCAGGGGGACTTCCTTTTCGTCTGTGCCGCTGGTAATCCACTGAGCCAACGCACCGCCTTGTTCTATCGTGTCTCCATCTGTCGGCAGTTCAAACTTGAGCTCGTCTGCGAGTGCTGTGATTGTCATGCCCAGCATTAATGCTGCGACCATAAGCAGGGTAATAAATGTCTTTTTCAATTGCATATCCTCCCGTTATTTATTTCCTTTGTGGTCATAAAAAACCACATTATCTTGTGTATTATACTAAATAATACCCCAATATGTCAAGGTCGCAGGTTTTTTATAAAGGCTTCGACGATTTGGGGATAGTGCCATTCGGGGACTTGGCGGTGCATTAATCCGAATGCTTCGTTAGTTGTTGTTGACCTTATACCGTTATCCCACCAGATACAAGGAATTCCAACCGATGCTGCGACCGAGGTATAATAGTCTGCCCACCTTATGCGGTCAGCGATATTGCCCTGTTTAAGAATCATTCCTGTTTCACCCATGACAACTGCTACACCCTGTTCGATGAACGTTTTGTTTAAGCGGTCGAATAAAGCGTCGATGTCTCTTGTATCATCAGGGTTGCCGGGGTCGAATGTGCTTCGGTCACTCCTTGTGTTTAAAACTAAGTCATAAGGTGTGTAGGAATGTACTGAGACCATGACTCTGTCGTCGTTTCTCGGTGTCCACATATCGGCTATTGCATTTGCATCGGCACTGGCGGCATGGGTTGGAATAAGAAGGAAACGATGCTCGTTGTTATATCCTGTGGCTCGGACAACATTGATAAAATAGAAGTTCCAACCGTTAATAACGCTGCGTGCTTCAGGTGTGCCACCTGTCCATTCATGGCTTGTGCCCCATAGTCGCGGTTCGTTCATGCTCTCGAAAATGAGCTTTTCCGAATATCCTGCAAACCGCGATGCAACCTGATGCCATAACGCGGTCATTATTCTGACAGCTGCAACATTTTCGCTTGACGGGAAGTTCCATCTTTCGTGATGGGTATTGATGATAACATACATATCAAACTCAAACGCCCAGTCCACAATCTCCTGAACACGGTCAATTAATGCCGTGTCGATTATATAATCGGGAGCTTCGCCGATGAAGCGTTCCCATGTGATTGGTATACGCAGAGTTCGGAAGCCTGTATCTGACAGCAGCTCAATCATTTCACGTGTGGTAATCGGATTACCCCATGCGGTTTCCTGCGTTGAAACTGCGATAGGGGAGTTGCCACCGGCTGAGGCATCGAGGGTGTTGCCGAGATTCCAGCCTGCACCCATATCCCTTGCAAGCTCCATAGCTGTAATCTCCTCGTTAAAAGGCATTATCACACTTGGTGTCGGGACGGGTGCAAGAGTGGGTTCGGGAAACTCCTCCTCGGGTGCCGGTGTGTCCTCGGGTGTCGGAGAGCTTGTCGCAGCGTCTTCGTCAGCGGTCATACCGTCAACGATATCACCTGTATGCTCGCCGCGTTCACTGCTCAAATCAGGCGAAGCCTGCTCGTCTGTACTCTCAGGTACAGACGAGCAAGCAGCAAGCCCTAAAACCGCTAAAGATATGAGAATGAATCTAATAATTAGCTTTAATTTCACTAAACAATACTCCTTAAATTAATTGCCGAAATAGTTATCAAGTGCATCTTGGAAAACCTGCTTGTAAGTTTCTGCATATTGTGAAGGGGTATACTCAGCAGGTCCTGTTGTGGTTTCAAGCATGAGCGGAATAGCAGGGGGGAAGCCCAAATCCATCATAAGGTCAAGTCCCATTCTGCCTGCGACCTTCATGTAATAATCAAAATTCTCCTCCGAAATCATTCTGTCTTTAAACCATGCAAGGTCATCACGGTATTCAAGGTCATCGTCAAACCAGTTAGTCAGGTCATACAGAATATTAAATACTTCATCTGCATCCTTTATATATCGCGGAATAAAGAAGTAGTTGCCGGAAACATTTGTAGTAGCCATGGTATCGGCATTGCCATCCGGACCGACAGGGAAAGGCACCATGCCGATGTCAAAGGTTGCAGTCAGACCACCTTGCTCCTCATTTATCCAGTGAGCGGCAATCCAAAAACCCGATTTGCCTTCGGCAAAAAGATTGTTATTTATAACCCAGTCGTCGCTATCCCAAGGACGTGCAGTCTTATCCACGTTGTAGAGCTCGTGCATAAAATTAAGAACTGCAAGTGTTTTTGGGGAGTCAACGGTTTGAGTCGGGCCTCCGGCAAAAACGGTATCATTTGAAAACAGCATACTTTGCAGGAAGTTTGTCCAGTATCCGCTATAACCGTAAATATCTTGTGACACATCAGTTAATGTGCGGCAATAGTCGCGAAAAACATCCCATGTCCACTCGCCCTTGTCCCAGAGGTCTTGAGGGTCTTCAAGTCCGTGAGCTTGCAGCATTTCGCGGTTGTATCCGAGCATGTACATGCCTGTGTCTACACCTGCCGGACGGAACATATATGTTTTATCCTGACCGGGTATTTGTACACTTTCCATTACAATGTTTTGACCTGCAGCAGCAAAAACATCATGGTTTGCAGGAAGACCCATATCCTCAAGTGATGTCGCCATGCCGTTTAAAACTGCCGGTATAATGAATTGTGTATCTCCAAGATATATATCGGCATCGGGAATACCGCTCATTATCGAGATTGGAATATTCTCGATAAGACCGTCCCAAGTCATATTGACAAATTCAATATAGACGTTGTATTTTTCTTCGACATACCGCACCCTGTCAAGCTCCATCTGAGCAGTTTCGGGGTCAACAACATTTGGATTGTCAAAAATGCTTGTATGCGTCGAGTCGTAGTACATATCATAAAATGTACCGATAATTATATGCCGTCTGCCATCAGGTCTGTGACGGATAACGTCAGCTTCCTTATCGGGAAGCGTATAGTCGGGAGCGACAAAAGTCGGCGGACCGTCGTACTCATCCTCTTCGCCACCCGGCACAGCAGGACCGTGACCTGTTTGTAAATGCTGCCCTCCGCCATTATCATCACTGTCGCAAGCAGCAACCATAATGAGTAAAAACATTAAACTAAGTAAAATCGCAATAATTCTTTTCATAATTATTCTCCTTTCAAGCTTAATCGCCGATTGATACAGCGTCTTCGTCATATAGTAAGGTAACAGAGGTTACAGGTGTTTCTCCCCAATTACCCATCGCAATCTTTGCTTGGGTTGTCTCTTCACCGTCTACTATGAGTCTCGGGTCAAAGCCAATATCCTCCCACATAATGGTGAGCATACCGTTTGCCCAGTTATCTACAACAATAACCTGTGTCCAACTCCAGTCGTTATATTTTCCAAAGAAAACAAACTCAAAGCTGTCAGGCTCGTCCATAACAAAAACGATTCCGTAAGATGCTGCAAGAACCTCCCACGGCATATAATCGGAGGGGTCATCATCAGTTCCCGGTGTCAGCCATGTCTGCCAGCCGCCGGGGTTTCCAAGCGGTGGCGGGTAAGGCAGCTCCCAGCCGCCGAGTATGACGATGTCGCCAAAACCGGCAGGTGCTGCAAAGCCGGCTCCTGTGTTTACCTGAAGTGCTTCATTGCTTGAGTTATAAAAGCCGATTGATTTAATTTGAATTACAGCAGGCGTTTCACCTCTTTCGGCAGGTCCGTTTGATGTGACAGAAAATTCAACAAGATTTGGACCTTCGGCAGAAAATCCTTCATCGCCGCTCAGTTGAAGAATAGCTTGATTCGGATTTCTCGATTCAAGATAAACCTGCCAGTTATTTGTTGCAAACGGGGATAAATCGCCGCTCATGGCAGAAATATTACCTGATACAGCGCTGAAGCTGCCGTCAGGGTATTCAGCGTAAACCTCTATAACAATTAAATTGACTTCGGTTACGCGGTCTTCCAGCAGACCGTCAACATTAATTCCAAGCCGCAACGCACCGCCGTTTGGTGCTGTCATTTTCAATGATGCCTCAGCTCCGTCACTTGTTGTCAGCTCAATTGACGCTGCAGGGTCGGTTCCCGGGGAACCTGTATCGAGCTTTAGAAAGCCTATATTCCCATCAGCGAAGTCCATGACGTAAGTGGGTGGGGGTAGTGCAGGTGGTGCAGGTGTTACATGCACATTAGGGGTCGGGTCGGAAGCATCGCCACTTCCCGAGCCTCCATTCTCGCTGTCGCACGCAGTCGCTAAAGCAAGCACAAAGCAACAACACAAAATCACGCAGAGCCATTTTTTCATGTTCATATATTCCTTTCAAAAATTATATTAATTAAACTCTACTATACCGTCCACCGCTACCAAGTGATATGCCCCGAATTTTTTCCTCAGAACGGGTCTTGTCGCCCTACATTCGCAAAAAATCCGTTCCATATCACTTGCTATCGGTTACAACGCTATCCAACGATACCGCTTCTTTCTATGCCCTCTATTAGGTGCTTTTGCATGAAAATGTATATTAGCAAGAGTGGAAGTATCATCAGCACCACACCGGCATATACGTACAATGTTGAAATCGACGGGTCGCGGATTTGGTCGATGTTTGAGATTGTTGCCTGGAGTGACCCGATGCGTCGGCTGAGCAAAATGTTGTCGCTTACGTTAAAGAGTCTGCCGAAGAAATTGTCGTTATATTGCCAAACTACGGAGAAAATTGTGACAGTTACAATTGCGGCAGTTGCGTTTGGCATCATGACGGTCAGATATGTGCGTATGCTTCCTGCACCGTCAATAAATGCGGCTTCTTCAATTTCTCTCGGCAGACCTCTGAAGAATTGGTTGAAAATAAAGATGTACAACCCCGAGCGAAGCCCGACACCAAAAAGTGTCATTATGAACACAGGCCAAGGTGTGCCCAGCAGGTTTACACTGTTGCCGTTATTAAATAACCCTGCAATACCAAGTGGATTGAAGTTTTGAAACGTAGTATAGAGAGGATACATAATCGTATGGAACGGTAAAACAATTGTTATTATAACACAAGCAAATAAAACCTTTTTAAACGGAAAGTTAAATCGTGCAAACCCGTAGCCTGCCATCGAGCAAATTGCCACCTGCAGGATTGTTAAGCCTAGTACATACAGCATCATTCTGCCGAGTACCCAGAAATAATCCATGCGTAAAATAGCAAGCCTGTAACGTTCGAGAGTAGGAGATTGCGGAATGAGATAAACAATCGGGCTGTAGCTGTCCTCGTTTGAGAAGAAGGAGCTTGCAATTATTCCGATGAGTGGACTGAGAATAACGTAGGATATCCCGAGCACAAGAGCTGTACGGAAAAGTGCAAGCAGCAAGGATATAAGCTTGCGCTCCGCCTGTCCGCGCTTACTAGCCATCGTCGGGTCATGTTTAAAAGCATGAAGTTTTTCTTTAATACTCATAATTTCTCCATTTATGTGTAATAGAATGTTTTTCTGCCGAGCACAAAGGCTACTATTACTAGTATCAGGCATACGGCGAGTGAGCTGATTAGGCTGAATACTGAGCCGAGCCCGTAGTTGTAATCCGAGAAGATTGTGCTGTAAGACAGCTGAACGACGGGGCTTGCCGCAAATGAATCGATTATCGTATAAACAACGTTAGTAAGTATCAAAGGTGATACCATAGGGAAGGTGATAAGCCAGAATGTCTCGTAAGGTGTTGCGCCTTCAATCTTTGCCGCTTCGTAAACGGTCGGGGGTATTGACTGTAATGCCGCGAGGAAAATTACGATTTGAACACCGGAAGCGATAATAATATTATTAATCCTATGCACCGCATCAACAATATAACCAATCAAGGTTGGCGGAATTGCAAGGTCACCAAGCATATATAAATAGTAACTGACATTTACATTGATATTTGAGCCGAGAGAAGACATAACCTCGGCTGAGGCAGGGCTGACACCTCCGACCATCATCGCACGAGCAGATATTAATGCCTGTGAGATAGCAGGAGCACCTAATATAACAGGCAGGAAGAAAATTGCCCGTATAATCGTGCGGCCTGTGAACTTTTGGTTAATAAGCAGTGCCATAAAAAGTGAAAAGAAGATGATAAGCGGAACGTCAATCATCATATTAAGAATAGATGTGCCAAGCACCTCCGAAAAAGTCGGATGCACCATAAAAGCCTGGATGTAGTTTGCAAAATTATTCCAAACAAGTTCAACTCCGGAAGCAGCTCCTGCAACAACGACATCGGAAAAGCTCATGCGGATAGTGGTAACTATACCGTAAGCGATAAATACTGTAAACCCGATGAGAAACGGCGATATAAAGAGCAGACCGACAATCATTTTCCTGCCCGATAAAGACAATCTCAAGCCGCCACCTCCTTAACAATAAAACCAAGGCCCGGCACAATGTCGCTGCCGTAAGATAACTCAGCCTCCGAGCGGTTAATAATTATTTGCACACCGTTACTGTATGTGACAATACGTAAGCCGTCCGGCATTATCTCGTGCGATGACATCTCCGCCCCCGATACCGGTCTGAGAGCATCGTTAACGGCGTGATAGATTTCTACCGCTCTCTCATTCCAGTTTTCATACCGTGTGCTGAACATCCAGTTAAGCCCTGTGTATTTCTTTTCGTTTGCACTCTCATAAGTAAATGCAAAATGAGGCGAAGCACCGAACTCAACCAGCCGGAGGATTAGCCTGCTTTCATCAAAATCGGATGACAGGTTAATCGGAACTCCCGCATAATCCAGTCTGCCGTTAATAATCATCTGATAAAAAGGAATCTCCTCATCAACAATATAGAATGAGTTGTGAGCAAGCGGTATATTTATCAGGTCGCTTGAATAACGCAAAGCGTACATATTACCGCCGGCAATCATCAACGGTTGCCCTTGATTGTAGAGCTTTTCCATATTATGCATAATAACTTCTCTTGCTTGCTGGCGGTGGATTACACCTGTGCGTCTGCGGTCGGAAGCCAGAAAGTCGCCCATGTCGCGAAGTGATGTGCCCGAGAGGTTATACTTTGAAAAGGCTTTTATATAATCGTCCATGTATCGTGATAAAAAGCGCGGACTGACGGCATTATACATGACCTCAAGATAACCAAGGCTGAAGGTGTTAAATAATGTAATGGGGTTAACCAAACCAAAGCCGCCAACCGTACCGCCGCCGTAATACCTTGTTGATTCAACATTCCAGCGGTATCTGCGTGAGCTCCAAGGAACAGTAAGCATACTTGTGTCGGAATAAAGCTTGCCGCCTTCTTCCTCCAAGGCTCCGGCTAAAGCCTCAAGCTCACGGACTCTTCCAAGTCCGCGAACGGGGCTTATCTTGTCTGCAACATCGTGATAGTATCCGCGATTGAACCAGCCTTGATAATTTACGACCTGCCGCCTGATACCGCCGGAGGACAAATCGTCGACTATTTTTGACGCATCACGGTATGTCGTCATTGTGATTTGTCCCATGTAGCGAATACCTGCAAAAAACTTTTGCCCCATTACGCTACCGACTATATCCATATAAAATGGTATATCATCTTGCGGCAGGAGCTCCTCGCGCAGTGAGCCTTCCTCAATAAGGAGCTCACGCGCTCGCGTTGCCATGCCCGAGTAACCTTTGTCTTCCAAAACCGAATACCTAACAGTAATATTCATCTCGGGCATCTCACGCTCAACAACAGGAAGCGTCGCTTCATTACCTGTCATACCAAACATTGCAAGCGACAGACTGCCCCTGAGCATGAAGCCTGTGTAAACATAATTAAAGGAATTAAATGTTTCCGAAATTCCTGCCGTTATGTAGCCTACGGCATCGCCCGATTCTACGTAGCCCAGAATCGTTCTGTCCGTTGCTTCAATGCCGAAAAACGGAATGCGGATATCTTCAATATTCCCCAAAGTCGCATATTCGCTGAGCATTGGGTCTTGCCCGTAAATATGCTGCATATACTCGTCGGCATGGGTTTTGCCGCTGTTGAAGAGAATCAGCGACCCCGAACCGTTCGGCACAAGCAAATAGCCTTCTTCGCTTTTATTGCCTGCACCAAAACCGCGCAGAAGCTGAAGTTCGTCAATACGTCCGCCTGCATACTCACGAATATCGGTGGTATTTACACTTACAATAAGACTGTCATTATCAAGAATGAAATCAAGCGGAACTACAAAATGGAGCGGGACAGCTTCTTCTACTCCCGAACCTGCCATGTCAGCGGCAAAATCCTCTGCGGTATATCCAACCGATTCAAAAACCTCGTTCATTTCACGAAGTGTAGCCGCCCCTGTACGCGCAGCATCAATTAACTCCAAATGCCCGGGGGCAACAGAGGATTCCACGTACCTCATTCTGTTTCGGTTAAATGCGCGTGTCCCTTCAAGCGGTGCAAGGAAATGGTCAAGCCGCTCGGCTGTGATGAAGACCGGAACGATTCCTGTCGGGCTTGATATATCGCCAATCGTATAAACCACACGCAGCCCGTTATCGATACTTTCAAGTCTGAACTGACCCATTGAAACGCTGTGGTCATAGCTGTTAAACCTTCCGGGCAGTCTTGTCGGGGTGAAGTAGCTAAGTGAAATTTGAGATTGAATCAAGCTTCTGTTTAAGTCGGAAGCAAATGAATCGTTTTTCATATCAGGATGCACAGAATAGATAATACTACTGTTTCGTCTGTCATAAAGTGCTATGTTACCGGTCTCTTCGTCGATATAAAGCCTGAGCTTATCGCTTTCGGCGGCAAGCACCATACCCGGCACATCAACAGCCGCTGTATCAAGCACGGTAAATGTGCGACCCTGCTCCGACGGCGCAATTTCCTCAAGTACGGCAAGGTGTCCGTTATGAAGCCTGTAGCGTACAGTCAGATAGCCTTGATAAGCAATCACTATCAATGCACCGACAGAAACTATTAAGATTATAAGTTTGGTTGTAAATTTCATAACTAAAACCTAAAAATTAATTCTGTGTATATTGAATAGAAAAACCCGTAAATCTGATTTAGTAAATCCATAATTAAAAGCCCGATGAAGATAAGAATTAAAATGGTGATAAACGTAAGCACCAATGTAATTACTGTTTTTAACAAAGTGTAGTTATGAACGGTCATAATGCCGAGCAAAAGCAATACCGCTGTCCACGCAATGCTTGCACCAATTAAAATGTTGTAAAATGCTGCTTCTTCAAGAGAAATAGCATTGCTGAGAATGGTTGCAGGACCTAGTACCAGGGCAACCGGCAGCATTGCATAACCGGCAACGGTGATTATATCCCGCATTCTGCCTTCGCCCTCCATGAGGACAGTAACAGCCCAGTTGCCAACGCAAAACAGACTGAGCAGCAAAAAGAACGAACCCATTTCCGTTATTCCGTCAATTGTTCGCGGATTTATATCATTAACAACATAACCTGCAAATATGCGATTTACTGTAAAGAGCACAGACAACACGAAAACACAGACTATTGCAAGCGGCACACTTCCTTTATCTCTGTAACGTATTTCATAAAATGAATCGATGGGCTTACCAAGAATGCCGAACATATAAGCGAAGCTTTCACGTGAAAAGTACTTATGCATCGAATGCACCTCCCTCGTCAACATCTGTATTACCGCGGCGACGCCGAACAACGGAACGCACCACAACATATCCGAATATGCCGCCGACAGCAAAAGTGAGTATCCAGCCGATATTGTCCTTGAGCAGGTCATTACGCCAACGTCTGAATGCTATTGAATAATGGTGTCTGTCCATTCCCAATCTCAGATAATGCATTGCTGTGCGATTATCGCCTGCGGCAAGATATGCCTTGCCAATCCCGGCGTTTGCAAGCTCAAAGTTTTCGTTAAGCTTTAGCACCTCACGCCACGTTTCAACTGCCAGAGCTTCGTCGCCGTCATAACGCAAGGAGACGGCTTTATTAATAAGCTCACCATACAGGGTGTTGCTGAAGGTTATGATTTCATTTCTTACCGCATCAAGAGCGATGACTCTGTTTTCTTGTGCGGCAATTGCGGTCGGCTGGCGAAAGGTTCCTGCTTGTTGCCCCATACCGCCAAACACGTAAAGCAGATTGCCTTCGTGGTCGTAGGTGAAAATGCGCCCGCGGCGTGAATCAAGCAGGGAATACATGCCGTTGCCCCTGTAAGTAACATCAATGATGTTGCTCGGACCCGAAAACGGGCTCGGGTGCATGGGCCACGTCAAGATATCGCCGCCGACATGCTCGTTTTCGCCACGGCGCAAAACATCCTCGCCGTTCGGATTGAGCCGCCTGACTGCTTGTTCTCCTGCTCTGTCAATATTCGAAGCATAAACAAAACCGGCAGGGTCAACATCAAGTCCTGTAAATTCGGTTGGGATAAACAAATGCTGACGAGCACGCTGCTCCTGCGTTGATAGAGCACGCCAAAATCTTTGCCAGAGCGTTATTGAAACGTTTATTGTCCCGTAGAAACCGATGAAATCACCTTCTGCGTTAAATGTCATTATTCCCTGAAACATATTACGTGCAATGACAAATACTCGCCCTGCAAAGTCAACTGTAACTTTGAGCGGTACAAAATCAAAGCCCTCGCCAAGCATTTCAGATTGCGGATTCTCAATAACCCTGATTACCTCAGTGCCGTCCAGTGCAATGACACGACGATTTTCAGTATCGGCTATATAAACGATTCCGTTTGTGTCAACCGTAACACCTCTTGGTCTGTTAAAGCTGTCGCTGCTTCCGTTATTATTAAATGTCGTTATAACAGAACGGACTGTGAACAAATCAGGCTCAAGAATGATTATTCGGTTATTCCCGGTATCAGCTACATATACGGAATCGTCGTGGGCGACGAAAATTCCCTGCGGGTCATTAAGTGCTCCGATTCCCAAGGTTGCACCGGATATAGTCTCGCCGGGTATGTAGGGAGCCGGCGTAAAGACAATGTACTCCCAGTAATCGTATGTGTACGAATCATAAGGTACAGTATCGGCAGCGTAAACACCAAGCGGTGATGCCGTTACAACAATAATTATTAAGATTATGGTAGAAATAATACGTAATAATTTTCTGTTCACTGTACTTGACTACTCCTTTAATCCCGATGTCGTCATTGTTTCAAATATGCTCGATTGGCAAACAAGGAAGAATGTGATTGGTATTGCGGCAATGATAAATGCCACCGCTGCAGAAGCACCTGCGCGTGCCGCACCGCCTGCCATGATTTGTTGCATTGCAAACTGCATGGGCTTGAGCTCTTCACTGCGAAGGAACATTCCGCCGGTGTTACCCCATAACACTTGGAATTGAAATATTGCAAGCGTCAGCCATGCAGGTTTAACGTTCGGCATTATTATTTGCCAGAAAACCTTAAACTCGCTTGCTCCGTCAATACGTGCCGATTCAATAATCGAATCGGGTATCTGCTCCATAAACTGCTTCATCAGATACAGCCCGATTCCAAAAGACCAGGCAGGTAGTATTAAAGCCAGATAATTATCATTTATACCAAGAGTCGAAATTATCATGTAATTAGGAATTTGTGTAACTGTCCATGAGAACATCATTGAAAGTACGACAACCGAGAAGAGCACCTTAGCGCCGGGGAACTTCCGCTTTGCAAGCGGATATGCCGCAAGCGATGCGACCAGAACGTGACCGACAACGCCGCCGCCTGTGATGATTATTGTATTAAGAATATACCTTGAAAACGGCACCCAGGTTTCGCCCATGAGTACAAATAAATCTGCGAAGTTGTCGAGGGTAGGATTGCGAACAAACAGTCTCGGCGGGAATTGAAAAAGCTCGTCAGGCGGCTTTAGTGCATTGTTCACGATCATAACTATTGGCAGCACCATAAACAGTCCGCAAATTGCCATAAGAACAAACAGCAACAGATTGCCTGCACGGCTGCGGTTGATTTTGCTGTTCTTTGAAGCACGTAAGCGAATCGGACGCCCCTTGGGGTCAAGGACATAGTGCTTATTTTGTAATTTGCCTTTTACTGCTGCCATTCATTTTCTCCATGTCTCATTTACTCGCCGATGCGGCGGAGTAGTTTTTGAACTGCTTTGTTTGTGCCTACCATCATTATAAATAAGACTGTTGCTATTGCTGAGGCGTAGCCCATTTCGAATCGGATTCCTCCGTAGTCGAGCAGGTGCGTGACAATTGTCGCGCCTGAGTTGTTGACGGACGGGTTTCCTGCGAGGAATAACGAAACGTCTGCAATTGCAAAGCTTTGGGTAATTTGCATGATTGCTCCGAACATAAGCTGCGGTCTGATTGATGGGAGAGTGATGAACCAAAGCTCCTGCCAGCGGTTTGAAACACCGTCGATTGCTGCCGCTTCATACAGGGTTTTGTCAACCGTTTGAAGCCCTGCGATAAAGGCAAGAAAACCTGTTCCGAGCGATAGCCATAGCTGAACAACAATCAGCACAGGCAATACATACTTTTCGGTACGCATCCATAATATTGCTTCTTGAATAAAGCCAAACTGCATTAGCACTCCGTTTAAGAAGCCGTAACGGTCACCGGTCAGGATTATACTCCATATAAGAAATGCCTGTCCGCTAATTGACGGTGCGTAAAAAACAAGTGTCAGGAGTGCTCTGGTAAATCCGCGAAACTCATTAATAATCCATGCAAATAATACGCAAAGAATATAGCTGACAGGACCTGTTACTACCGCAAGAACAAGAGTATTGCGAAGAGCAGTAATGAACAAATCATCCTCGAGCAACAGCTTTGAGTAGTTGCCCCAACCTATAAACTGCGGTAGCGAGTGCATATCAAAATATGTAAAGCTGAAGAAAACGGAAATAAGCACAGGGAGCACGGTAAACAGAAAAAACAGCGTGAAGTACGGCGCCAGCATTAAGTAGCTGACTCGCTCACGTTTGATACGTGCACCAAAACTATTCGGATTTGCAGGTAATCTTTCCATAAATCCTCTCAACCTGTCAGGGGGACGGTTCTTTTGACACCCTCTGTCAGGGGGTGGTTTTATTCCAGTGGTAGACCGAATTCTATTCGTTTGTATCTTATTTCATCGTTGATTAAGATAACTCTGTCCATGAGCTCTTCTCGCGGCATTGGCAGTCGCAGATTGCTGCGTGGTCTGTCGGTTTGCGGTGTTGTAACTGCGTAAAATGCGTTATTGACATTTCGCCATGTGAAATAACCGCCGGGTACTTGAGGTATGCCTTGTACATACTCAAACTGCTGCCTAAGTGCTCTGTAATCTTGTGCAGGCCACGGCATTTTGGAAAATGCCTCCTGGTTTGCTGTCGGTACGCGTGCCGCAGGACCCATCAAGCTTTCCATTTCGCGACCGAAACGTACTTGAGTTTCGGCTCCGGTCCACCATGAGAGGAACTTCCAAACATGCTCGGGATTCTCTGCTCCGGACATCATTACAGCCGCGCTGCCGCTGCCACCCGAAACACCTATCATTGTTGTCGCAGCAGCAGCTCCGCCGCCGTTACTGCTGACAGCACGGTTAATCGTTCCGTCTTCCATCATCATACCCGGAACAGGGGCAAAGCCCCATATACCACGAAGCTCGGGTGCAGATATTTGCAAGTTATTATAAAATGTGTAGTCTGCAATGATTATAGGTGTTTCGCCGGTACGAAACCTCTCTTCAACACTGGTGTCACGCTCAAGCTTATAATCGGTATAAAACTCCGTGAACATTCTGAATGCGTTAATCGCTTCCTCTCTGTCGAGAGCCGAGCGAGTTTTATTTTCGTTATAATATGTTCCGCCATGCTGATAAAGCAGCATCGTGAACGTCTGCTCACTGGGCAGCATACCAAACTCCATCTGGTTAAAAGCAAGCTCGGACATGATTATTGAAACATCATTCCATGTTTGCGGTAATTCAATATCAAGCTCGGCAAGAATATCCCTTCGATAAAACATCATTGGAAATATCTGAGTTTCGGGAAGTGCGAAGGTTTGCCCTCCAAACTCATAAGGGGTCATAGCACTTTCGGCAAACCTTGATCTGACTTCGTCAAAACCGTCAAAGCCGCTCAAGTCCATAACCGAACCTCGAAGCCCGAAGTTCATCGGCAGCTCACTTGCGACCTGTATAGCGACGTCGGGTCCCTGCCCTGCAAGCGAAGCTTGTAAAAGAGTGTTCATATCGACAAGCATGACGTTTACATTAATTCCGTAATTTCGGGTGAAGGTCTCATCAATAAGTGCCTTTATTACATTTGCCTGGTCACGCCCCGAACCAATCCAAAGGGTGATAACATCGCCGTCGTCAGATATGTTTCCGACTTGGTTATAGTCGATGATGAAGGAGTACCACAGACGGCAGATTTCGTGCCATATTCTGTGGAAAATGTTATTTCTCGGACTTTCGACCGTGACGTCGGGGGAGTGAACGTTGATAAAATCAAGCTGCAGCGGTTGCTCAATGGCTTCGTTAAGCCACGCGCCGCAAGCGCGAATATTAATTCTGAAAGAAGTAACATGCCTCGGAAACAGCTCGTTATCATTTATAAGAGTATTAAGCTGGTCGCGCATTGTAATGAGCACACGTTCTCTTTCACTGCTTTGACCGCCGATTCGCCTAAGCTCGCTTAAAGCAAAGTCGAGATTATCCCGAACGGCAATCATCTGTGAGCTTAGCTCGGGCAGAACTCTTGCGATTTGATAGTCGGCAAATCTGTCAGGCTGAATGCCTGTTCTGGATATAACTCTGCGGTAAATATTATTAAGGTCATAGACAGAATCACGGACTGTAGAAATTATTTCACCCAGCTCACCGAGCACTGCCTCCATTCGTAAGGTATGGATAGTTCCGGCTTCAAAGAAGAATTTAAACGGTGTACCCTCATCGTCACATAGTCTTTCTGCCTGCCAATGCCTGTTGAACTTGAAGCCGTAATCCTCAAGCTCACTAAACGGTACAGCTCCGTTTATACTGATTCTTCGCGAGACAAACGTGCCGCGCCTGAAGTTTTGCCTGTTATGAAGCGTCAACTCGTAAAATCCCGATTCAGGTACAGTGAAGTCATATTCAATCCACTGTCCTGCCATTCGCCAGGAATGACCGCCGATTGTATTGTTAAGCAAATACTTGGGGCTTGTCGGCGTGACGGCAGGGGAGGACTGGTCTTGAACGGGATAGAGCATCTGCGATGATGTGCGTACTGCATCTTGAGCACCGATGTTGATGTTATGCCCTGACGTATCACGTGCACCTGCGCCGCTCCAGCGCGCCAGCACCTCGGCATAACCTGGCGTAAAATCACTGCCTGAAAGAGTGATACGCCTGAGCAACATCGGCTCACGCAGTGAATACAGCGAAATAGTACGCACCCCAGCTTCAAGATAGATTAAAAGCGGGCTTGCGATATATCCGCCCGAATCATGAATATACGCAGACACCCATTCGGGAGATTCAAGCATTATCGGTTTTAAATCATTACCGCGGTTATCTTGCTCCCAAATAAAAGAAACAGCCCCCTCTTGCTCCATCGCTTCTCTGTTTTGCCAGATTCGCGGTAATTCAACAAGTGCCATTTCACGATAGGGCAGCATCCCGTCAACAAAGATACTGCGTTGTATTGCCGAGCTTTTACCCTCAATCGGGTAGTAGTCAATAAGGATTTCATAAAGCCCTGTCTCGGGTACATTCACGTCAAATTCAATGACCGCAGATTCTCCCGTGAGCACAGATGTGCCCTGCATATCTTCAAAGTCTGTAAACATCGTAGGCGCCAAAGGAACTCCGTCCTCTTCATAACGGGAAAACATCGATGCATCAATTTCAATGATACCCTGTGGGCTGATTAAGTCTTTTTGACTCAAGTAGTGACGATATGTCGGAATATCCGGATTCACGGAATGTGTCCCAATTATATCGGTAAAATCATCCCATAATAAACCGGTACGAGCCGCAGCAGAAGGCAACGATGACATAAATGCCACCATAACAAGAAAAAAACAAACAAGCCTTCTTATCGTCAACCTCATACCTAAAGCAGTACTCACTTTCCAATAATTTCAATATTATAACATTAACACCCAAAATGTGCACTAAGTTTATTGTTAAAAAACAAAGTAATAATGAAATAAATAGCTTTATTAATCACCGGCAATGTGATATAATGCGAATGCCGCAGCGACATTTAAACGATTAAATTATATAAGGTGTCGATATATGGGGAAATATACCAATAAAGCAAGAATTAGGATAGTGATAATTGCGATGGTGGCAATGGCTGTTGTATTGACAGCCTTACATTTGATTCTCCTGTTTTTAGTGAGAAATGCTATTGAAGACCAGATGGTATATTCAAGTCAGGGAACGGCACTTTCGATTGCACGAGCCATAGAAAAGGATATTGAGCGATATATTGAGTTTGTGGAATCAACAAATAAGGATTATAACTCTGAATACTATGTTGAGATGAATTCCTTTTTTACAGATGTGAAATCAGTTGGTGATTTGTCATATATATTCACACTAAGCCCAATGAAGAACTATAGATATGAGTGTATAATCGACGGAGTCCCGATAGGCTCGCCGGACTGGATTAAGCCGGGAGAGTGTATAAGTGAAAGCGGTGGCAGAAGAAGCACTTTTACATCTGCTATAACGTATGTTCATGGTGAAAGAGTCAGTCTTGACGAGCATGGAGACTTTGTTTTAGCCTTTGCACCTATCAAAAATACGGACGGAGAGATTGTAGGCAGAGTAGTAATAGCGATAAGCAGCGATAACTATAAAAGCTCCGTTAATTGGATTCAAGGCGTCTTGTTTATAGTATACGCATTTATACTATTCTTTGTATTGTTACTGGTTAGGCGACTTTCGGGCAATATGGTAGAAGCCATGCATAAGGATAAGCTCACAGGTGCATACACAAAGCGTCAGTACGAAAGCCTTATTCAAACAGGAATAAAAGAAGCAATCAGGAACAAGCAGGCTTTAAACATACTAATTTTGGATTTAGACCACTTCAAAAAAGTAAACGATGTTTACGGACATCCTTTCGGAGATAAAGTACTTTCGGAAACCTCAAAGGCGATAATGAAATCACTGAGACAAGGAGACTATTTTATCCGATATGGCGGAGAAGAGTTCATCGCTGTTGTTAAAAGCAACAAAGGAGTTAACATTGTAGATATAGCAAACCGTATTCGTTTGGCAGTGGCAGATAATACGATTTATAACAAGGATTTAAATAACTTCCATAAAGTTACTATCAGTATAGGTATCAGCATTTATGATAATGAAAAAAAATGCAGTGTCAGCCAACTGGTAAGCCGTGCCGACAAAGCATTATACGATGCAAAAAAAGAACGAAACAAGGTTTCACTCTACTCGCCCGAAATGGAAGTAGCTGAAAGCGACAAGGACGATAAAGATAACAAGGATGATAAGGGCAGCAAGGAAGAGGATAGCTAAAGAAGCCGCAAGGAAGCTTTCAGACTAAGTATTCGGCGGACGCTTTCATCGATTTGACGCTCTGAGATTTCACCGTTTTCAACGGCACTAATAACTGCTGCGACAGTTTCTTCAATACTGACAGGCATTAAAAGTATGTCAACCCCTGCATTAACAGCAGCAACAGCAACCTCCGGCGCGCTATAATTTCTCGAAATGGCGTTCATAGCAAGAGAATCCGTTATGACAATACCGTCAAACCCAAGCTCTCTGCGCAGGATGTTTGTTATAAGGACTCTTGATAATGTTGCAGGCACGTCATCTGCCTCAGGAACAATCAAGTGCCCCGTCATAACCATATCCGCACCTGCAGCGATACCCGCGATAAACGGCAAAAACTCTTCTGCGCGAAGCTCATCAAGTGTTTTATTCACATACGCAGTGTTATAATGCGAATCCTCACGTGTATTGCCATGCCCCGGAAAATGCTTCAGGGAGCAGGCAATATTATTATCTCTAAATCCCATGACAGCAGCAGATACAAGCATCGCTGCAGTTTCAAAGTCTCGTGAATATGCACGATTGCCTATAACCCGATTTGATGGGTTAGACCACACATCTGCAACAGGTGCAAAGTTTGTGTTAAATCCGTGCTTTATTAAAGCTTCGGATATAATTGCCGCGTTCTCATAAGCGGTTTCTGTGCCGGCGTCCTCATATCTCAGCATTGAGCGCACAGAATGTGCACCAATCTGACTGCGAAGCCGTGCCACATCGCCGCCCTCTTCATCCACGGCAATCATTAGCGGAATATCAGACATTTCTTGCAATCTTTTATTAAGCTGTGTTATTTGCTCACCGCTTATAATATTTTGCGCAAAATGTATAATTCCGCCGACCGGATACGCTTCAAGCCCTGCTTGTGTCAGCTCTCCGGCAAGTGTGGCGCCGTTTACCCCTGTCAGCGAATCAAGTGTCACAATCAGCATCTGACAAACCTTCTCATGCAAAGTCATAGACTCAAGCATTTCCGAAATCATCGATTCAACAGGGTCAACCGGCTCCACCGGCTCTTCCGGCGCAGTAGGAGGCGCTGTAACTCTTTCGCCGCCTAACGTGTTAAACCCGTTGCCCACGCCGCTATTGCCGTTGTTATCATCCAACGCATTAATAACGCCCGGGGCTACAATAACCCTCGGCGCTTCAGACTCCTCGGCGGCACAAGCAAAAGCACCTCCGGCAAGCATAATAATTGCAAAAATAAAAAACAATTTTTTCATAGATTAATTAACAAAATGGCATGCAACAAAATGATTTGGTGAAACCTCAATTAAAGGAGGCTCACTTTCGTTACACACTTGCTTGCAAGAATCACAGCGACCTGCGAATCTGCAAATCGGCTCAGGTGAAATAGGTGACGTTATCTCGCCCTGCAATAAAATACGCTCAGGACGATTTCGTATACGGGGAACAGGAATTGCCGAAAGCAGCGCTTTTGTATATGGATGCAAGGGATTGCTGAACAACTCCTCGGCAGGAGCTTTTTCAACCAGCCGTCCAAGATACATAACGATGATATCATCGGAAAAATGATTGACAACAGACAGATCATGTGTGATGAAAATATATGTAAGATTTGAGTTTCGTTGAATCTGCTTCATCAAGTTTAAAATTTGCGCTTGAATAGATACATCAAGTGCAGATACGGGCTCATCACAAACGATGAACTTAGGCTCAACTGCTAATGCACGGGCTATGCCGATTCGTTGTCTTCGTCCGCCATCAAGCTCGTGCGGATAAGCGTTGATAAGACGTTCGGCAAGTCCTACTGTTTCCATCAGCTCGAGTACACGCATAAAGCGCTTATCCTTGTCGGGAATCAGCTTAGCCAGAATAATCGGCTCTTCAATCGTTTGTGCGATAGTCTTTCGCGGATTCAAGGACGAAAAAGGGTCTTGGAATATAAGCTGTATATGGTGGCGCATTTTAAGCAGCTCTTTTTTATTTAATTTAACTATGTCGGTACCGTCAAAAATGATTTCTCCGCTTGTCGGCTCGATAAGCCGCAGTATTGCACGCCCGGCTGTTGTTTTGCCGCAACCGGATTCACCAACGATTCCAAGCGTCTTACCTGCATCGATAGTAAAAGTGACATCATCAACAGCATGGAGTAACCCCTTAGGTGTTTTGAAGTACTTTTTGAGATTCTTTACATCAAGCAAAGGAAGACTCATTCTGCTGTACCTCCATGTTCGTTTTCTGTGTTTTCATTGTGCAAATGACACTCAATATAATGTGTCTCGCTGAGTTTTCTGCCCTTTGGCTGCTGAGTCGAGCATTCAGGTCTTGCAAAATCGCATCGGGGGTGAAATGCGCAACCGGAAGGTAAGTCAGTCGGGTCCGGCATCAGGCCTTTGATGGGTTTAAGCTCTGAGCGCCTGTCCTCGATATTGGGGAGCGAATCAAAAAGTCCTTTTGTATAAGGATGCAGCTTGTTGTCAAAAATGTCTTCAAGACTTCCGTGCTCTATTATACGCCCTGCATACATTATTGATACCTCATCACAGACCTCAGCGACTATACCCAAATCATGGGTTATCATCAGCATTGACATATCATAGCTTTGCTTGAGCTCATTAATCAGCTTTAGCACCTGCGCTTGAATTGTTACGTCAAGTGCTGTGGTCGGCTCGTCTGCTATCAGCAAATCAGGCTTACAGGCAAGAGCTATTGCAATTACGACTCGCTGCTTCATACCGCCCGAGAATTGATGAGGATATTCAAGTATACGATCGCCCGGAATGCCAACAAGCTCAAGCATCTCTCTAGCTCTGACCGCCGCATCTTTTTTATTAAGCTTGCTGTGTATTCTTATGCCTTCGGCAATCTGCTCGCCAACGGTTTTTATCGGATTTAGAGATGTCATAGGGTCTTGGAAAATCATTGCAACCTTATCACCGCGAATCTCGAGAAGCCGTTTTTCTTTCATTGATAATACATCTTCACCTGCAAGAATAACCTCGCCGGATATTACTTTTCCTTGCGGCTCAGGTATTAAATTGAGTACAGACAAAGCAGTTGTTGTCTTTCCTGCTCCTGTTTCACCGACAAGACCAAGTGTCTTGCCCTTGGGTATGGTTATATTGACGTTATTAACCGCCTTAACCACGTCATCATCGCTTGAGTATTCAATCGCAAGATTTTTTATGTCTAAAATGTTATCATAATCACTCATTATTCGTTGGTCTCCTATTGCTTTAGTCTCGGGTCAAGTGTATCACGCAGCCCGTCGCCAAGAAGATTGAGCGAAAGAATCGTAAAGAATATAGCAAGTCCGGGTGCTATGACCAGATGAGGGTATTGCCGCATAGCTGAGCGCCCTTCGGCAAGCATATTGCCCCATTCGGGTGTTGGAATTTCGATTCCCAACCCTATAAAGCTGAGTGCGGAAATCGTAAGGATCGCATTTGCCACATACAGTGTTATCTGTACAATTATAGGTCCGACACAATTAATAAGCACGTGCCTTGTTATTATCCGCCCGTTTCTTGCCCCTATGCATCTTGCGGCTTCAACATACTCGTTGCCGCGCACACTCATGACTGCTGCACGAACAACACGTGACAGTCTTGGTGTGAATGCAAGCCCAATTGCAAGCGTTATATTGATTGTACTCGCTCCGAAAGCAGCAACGATTGCAATAGCGAGCAGCATATCAGGTAAGCAAAGAAAGACATCCATAGCGCGCATTATCCATCCATCGAGTCTTCCGCCGAAAAACCCCGCAATAGAGCCAAGTGCTCCGCCCAAAACAAAGGATATGGCAATTGCTGATATGCCGATAGTCAGCGATATGCGTGCGCCGTGAACTATTCGCGCAAGAATATCTCTGCCAAACTCATCGGTGCCAAGCAGATTGTCGGAAAATGGAGGATTAAAACGATTACTCATATCAATTTTAATAGCCACTTCATTATAATCGGCAATTATAGGAGCGCAAACAGCAAGAAGAACAATAGTGATGAAAAGAATAAGACCTATGACAGCAGGTTTATTTTTCAAAAAGCGATACCACAACTCCATAAAACGGCTTTTTTTCTTAAACTTTTTCATGAAATCTTTTTTTGTGCTGTATGTTTTTACTTCGGAAACGTCAGGCTTGTAAATTTCTGTCATTATGCTTCACCTCCTGCGTATTCCGCTTTGATTCGTGGGTCTATATATGCGTAAATGAGGTCAACTATCAAATTCGATACGGCAACACAGACAGCCATAATAACCAGACAGCCGAGTACCATAGGGGTGTCACGACTGCCTATTGAGTCAACAAGTAATCGACCGGTGCCGGGAATTGAGAACACGGTTTCTGTGAGCACTGCACCGCCGAGTAATGCACCTATATTCATACCGACAACAGTAATAGTTGGCATAAGTGCGTTCGGTAAGGCGTGTCTTCTGATAACGCTGCCCTTATCAACTCCTTTTGCTCTTGCCGTGCGAATATAGTCTTGACGTATTGCCTCAAGCATTGACGATCTGGTTGTCCTCATGACATTTGCCATATAATTTGCACCGAGTGTGATAGCCGGCAGTATTATACTTCTGAAGCCGTGGTTCATACTGCCTGCAGGAAGCCAGCCCAGATTTACCGCAAATAAAAGTATCAGCAGCAAACCAAGCCAGAAAATTGGAAGCGAAACACCAAGTAAGCTTATAACCATGGTTATATTTGAAAAAATTGAGTTTGGTTTTGTTGCCGACAATACACCTATCGGTAAGCCGACTCCAACGCAAAATACCATCGCCCACATAACTATTGTAAATGTGTTCGGAAAGCGTGCAAAAAGCTCGTCACTAACGGGATTCATAGTTATATGCGACCTACCGAAATCACCTTGCAATAATCCGCCTAAATAACTGAAATATTGCACGATAAACGGTCTGTCAATGCCAAGCTCTGTTTTGAGAAGAGCACTGGCTTCTGCGGTGTACTCGTTACCGAGGATTAGCACGGTGGGGTCTCCGGGTGTAAAGTACATAATAGTAAAAACCACAAAAGTAAGCGCGAGTATGACAGGTATCATTGCAAGCAACCGTTTTAGGATGTATCTAATCATAAGCTCTCCCATTTAATAAATGCAAAAGAACAGTGCGGACACTCGCCGTGAAGGCAGCGCCCGCACCGCTTATGGCAGTTTAATAGTGTAACTTGTAGTAATTGTGCGGACGTTCAACATTTATTTCAACGCCCTTTAGGTCGGCTCTGGCAAGTGCAAACATGATGCTGACATACATGTCAACTTCGGGAGCTTCCGGAGCCATGAATTCCTGCACCTTGACATAAGCTTCTGCACGAACGTCATTGTCAAAGCTTGCACGTCCGGCAAGAACCAAAGGCTCAAGATTTTCGTTGAAATAGTGGCTGCGGTTAACACCGCCGCTGTTGACGAATCTGCGTGTAAGGAACATATCGGGATCCCAGTATGAACCCCAGCTTGTTATGAACATCGGAACCTCATGGGCTTCCAGCATTGCGGGGAATACTGCGTTTTCAATGCGTGTAACCTCTGCTCTAATGCCGATTTCTGCAAGGTTCGCCTGCACAACAGTTGCAATACGCACAGCTTCATCGCGGAAAACGATAATTTCCGTATCAAAGCCATCTACGCCTGCTTGTGCCATCAGTTCCTTTGCTTTGTCAGGATTGTACTCATACATATCGAGCGGATTAACAACTGCACCTAAGCAAGTTGGTGCTATAGTCGAGCTGTTATACATAACTGTTCCGTGCCCGTTGTGCCCTGCTTCAAGTGTTGCCTCACGGTCAATAGCAAAGCTGATTGCCTGACGGACAAGCGGATTTTGGAAGTTCGGATTTGTGCAGTCCATACCAAGATGCCACACTGTTTGTGAGTAGTGTGAATGGAGTGTCAAATCAGAGTTACCTTGCACCATATCATAGTCCATTGTGCTAAAATCAATGTTGAGGTCGGCATCGCCTGTTTCAACAGCGATTGTTCTGGCTGAGCCTTCGGGAATAATTTTAAATGTAAGGCTATTATTCATTGCCTTGTCACTTTGGTCAAAATAATCTTCAAAGCGGTGCAGCACAATGTTGTCACCAATCATTCGGCTTGTGAAGGTATAGCGACCTGTGCCGATCGGATGTGACCAGTCGTCATTTGCTTCCGCTTGATCGCTGTAGTTTTTAGGAACGATACAAGTTGATTGATGGGTAAGAGCGGTCGGAAGTGACGGGTATGGTCCGATTGTTGTGATAGAAATTGTAAATTCATCAACTTTTGTTATTGCATCAACAGGAGCAAAGAGTGCACCGATTGCCGAGCCGCCTTTTGTTCTGTTGAGTGAGTGAACAACATCGTCCGCTGTCAGAATATTACCGTCATGGGTTTTGACATTATCATAAATTGTAAAATGCCATTCTGTATCACTGACCAGCTTATATTCTTTTGTAAGCTCGGGGATGCCGTTGATGTTTTCGTCGAATGTAAACAGCTTGCTGTAAACATTGTTTATAACATAGCCGTTTGAGAGGTCGGAGGTATTAATCGGGTCCCACGATACCATATCGAGGGCTTGAACAATGGTGATATCACCACCGTCATTTGAAGCGGTGTTGTTACCGCAAGCCGCGAGAAGAATTGCACAAAGAGTAATTGTGAGCAGAGTCGAGAGTAAACGTTTCATATTTGAATAATTATCCTTTCCAATTTTCGTTCAATAGTATATTAAATAACTACCTAAACGACAGCACCCTGTATAATAATACAGTTATCAGTATAATGTCAAGAAAAAGGATAAACACAATGGTCAAACACAATGGTCTAAACAAACACAATGGTCTATCCCAACGGTATAAAACAGTGGGGTAGTGGTTGCAAGGGTTACAGAGTTTGACAGGCAAGTCGTACACGCTCTGTACACGCGAAAGAAGGAAACAAGAATATGCTCAACCCTACAATTTGAGCAAGGTAAATAAATTAACATAAATCGAGTGCAATCCGTTGTCGGAACAGCCTCGGTTTTTATTTTGCAATATTTTTAGGAGGAAAATACTATTATGAAGCAAACATTATCACGCAATATTGCACTAACATTTCGTGTCGATGCAAATGAACGTGACCATATCGTAAAACGTATGGAAATGGCAGGTATCAGTACACTTAGAACATTTTTACTTAAAATGGCTCTGACGGGCAGGATTATTAATGTTGAAATGGATTCAATCACAGAATGTAA
>Ga0123356_10000602_pt1 | contig 39757 bp, 34 predicted proteins | sample TergutEmb28metaG_2_FD_92546 | JGI IMG/M metagenome (GOLD analysis project Ga0123356, IMG submission 92546) | Embiratermes neotenicus P3 segment gut microbial communities from Petit-Saut dam, French Guiana - Emb289 P3 | ecosystem: Host-associated > Arthropoda: Insects > Digestive system > Gut ...
AGATTCCACGGTTGCGGCAAACATGACGACGCCAGTTGATATTAGTCACATGGAGTAAATATGGATAGACCGAAAATCTCCCGTGCGCAGTGGCTGGTTTTCGGACTGTTTCTGGTTCTGGTCGTCTTTTTGGGGCGACTGTTTTATATCCAAGTAATCGAACATGATAAATATATTGCTCAGGCCGACCAAATGCAAATTAGCAAACGCACCATCAACCCAACGCGCGGCGAGTTTTTTGTGCGTGATGCGGATGGTACATTGGCGCCGCTAGTTTTGAATCAGACGGTTTATACCGTGTTTGCTGATTCGACCCAAGTGAAGGATGTGAGAGAAGTTCGTGACTTGGTGCAGAAAGTTGCCGGCGGTCAGGCTATCAATGACAATTTCGATAAGCTCGATAACTCGAGCGCGCAATACATTGTGCTAGCTCGCCAAGTATCTCACACGCAAGCGCAGCAAATCCACGAGGCTGATTTGGCCGGTGTCGGTCTGCAGGCCACCTCGCGGCGTGTTTATCCCGAGGGGAATTTGGCGGCGCAAGCGCTCGGTTTCGTCAATATTGACGGCCAAGGCCAATACGGGCTAGAACAATATCTCAATCGGGAGCTAGCTGGCCAGCCGGGACTTTTGCAATCGGTCACCGATGTGCGTCACATTCCTTTGACTATCGGAGTGCATGATGTGTCGATTCCGGCCAAAAATGGCACCGATTACGTTCTGTCGATTGATCGCGGTGTACAGATGAGTGCGGAGCGGGCTCTAAGGGAAGGGCTCAAAAGAGTCAGCGCCACCAAGGGCAGCGTGGTGGTGATGGAAGTAAACACCGGTCGGGTGATGGCCATGGCCAACTTGCCGTCCTATGAACCGGCCAACTACAACAAAGTCACGGACGTATCGGTGTTCCAAAACACCATCACCATGCAGCCGTATGAACCTGGATCGGTCATCAAACCATTCACGATCGGTGCCGCCATGGACGTCGGCTCGATCAGCCGCAGTTCAACTTTTCATAATACCGGTTGCGTGATGATAGCGGATGCTAAAATTTGTAATCTCGATCGTACGACCGACGGCCGGACGCTCGACGTGAATGAAATTTTGCGTTATTCGTTGAACACTGGCGCAATTTGGTCTTTGGAACAGATGGGCGGCGGCGATATAAATTTGACAGCGCGCCAGCGACTTTACGATTATTTTACTGATAATTATCGCTTTACAAAAAAGACCAACGTTGAAATTAGCGGCGAAGCCACCGGCACAATTATGAAGCCCGACAGTCCCAACGGCGCCAAAGTTACTTATTCTAATATGACATTTGGACAAGGTCTGAACGTGACAATGATCCAAGTCATCGCGGCTTTCTCGGCTGCGATTAACGGCGGGACTTATTATCAGCCGACCTTGATTGTCGGTACGATCAACCAAAACGGCGAGTTGGTCGAGCATAAACCAAAAGCCATAGCCACCGAAGTGTTAAAACCCGATATTTCAAAGAATCTCAAAGAAATGTTAAGAGCGATAAGAGCGGAAAGTACTTATACATCAGGGGTCGATAGAGGATATTATGTCGGCGGCAAAACCGGTACGGCAGAAACGGTCAACCCACTAACCGGCAAGTACGGCGGGCAAACTATCGGTTCGTACCTCGGCTTCATCGGGGACGAGACAGGAGAGCCAAAATATGCGATAATGGTACGGGTGGATGATGGTCATGTGGCCGCTGGATCAACCACTGGTTCGGCCGCCGCGCAACCGATCTTTAATGAAATTAGCCGGTTTGTAATAGAATATAAAGGAGTAGCCAAGTGAACGAATTACTAGACCAATTGATACCAGTGGTGACGAGAATAATGTTGTTGGGCGGGGCGACTTTTGTCATCGCCATGGCGCTAACGCCAATTTATACTTATTTTGCTTACAAATATAAATTCTGGAAAAGACAGAAATCTGTCGCACTCGACGGCAAAAAATTAACAGTCATCAACAAATTGCACGCTGCCAAAATCGCTCGACGCGTGCCAACCATGGCCGGCATGATTTTTGTGTTGGCGATCGCGATTACGACGTTATTTTTCAATCTCAGCCGACCGCAAACTTGGTTGCCGCTGGCGGCGCTCATTGGCGGAGCGATCGTCGGATTGATCGATGATATTCTGAATCTCAGATCGAACGGCGGGGTGGCCGGGCTACGCGCCCCAGTTAAATTTACCATGGTGGCGTTCCTCGGGTTGGTCTTGGGTTGGTTCTTCTGGTACAAATTAGGTTTCACGGCTGTGCACGTGCCGTTCGCCGGTGAGTGGGATTTGGGAATTTTCATGGTGCCGTTGTTTGCCTTCGTGGTGATTGCGGCCGGTAGCGCGGTCAACATTAGCGACGGTTTGGATGGTTTGGCGGGCGGACTGGCGGCGTCGGCGTTTACGATGTTTGCGGTGATTGCGCTCCTCGGAGAACAATTCGGCTTGGCTGGTTTTTGCTTGACGATCGTCGGCGCGCTCCTGGCGTACTTGTGGTTCAACATCTATCCAGCCCGCTTTTTCATGGGCGATGTCGGGTCGTTTGCGCTCGGGGTGTCTTTGGGCGTGGTGGCGATGCTGACAAATTGTTTGTTCATTCTGCCGATTATCGGGGCGGTTTTTGTGATCGAAACCGGCTCGGTTATTATTCAACAGTTGAGCAAAAAATTACGCCATGGTAAGAAAATCTGGCCAGCCACGCCGATTCACCATACGTTTGAGGCCAAAGGTTGGCCAGAAACCAAAGTGACCATGCGTTTCTGGGTGCTCGGCAACGTCGCAGGTATCGTTGGCATAATCGTCGCTCTGGCCGGAGGGAATGTCTAGTGAGCGGCTGGGTGTCGGTCAATAGAAATAAGGACGACTCACGTCGAACTAAATTAACGGCGCCTAAGTTCGAAGCCTCGCTTTTTAAGACGACCGATCCTCTGGAACTAGGCCGAAGACATCGGCCGGATTATTTATTGGTGGTGTTAATTATCGCCCTAGCGCTGATCGGTTTGGTGGTGTTATTTTCCATCACGCCGGCACTGACTAACGGCGACGACTCGGCATCACTTCGGTTCATGTTGCGCCAGGGGGCGTTTCTGACGGTGGGTTTGGCGGCCTTTTTTATCGCCAGCAAAGTCCCATTAGATTTTTGGCGTCGACATGGCGTCAAGTTGTTCGTGCTGGCATTCGCCCTGTGTTTTATCTTGCCGATCATGGGTCAGTTCAATATTCCTCCGGCCTACTGCGCGGGTGCTTGTCGTTGGTATAGTTTGGGCAGCATCGGCACTTTCCAACCAGCCGAATTTCTAAAGTTCGGCACGGTTCTTCTCGTGGCGGGTTTCTTGGCGGTTCGGACGGCGCAAAACAAATTGGACTCTATTAAAGAATCGTTGCTGCCGCTGGGGCTAATAACGTTTGCGTCGCTGTTCGTTATTGTCATCATGCAAAAAGACCTCGGCACCGGCGTGTCGTTGGTGGCGATCGTGCTAGTCCAATTGATAATTGCCGGCGTCAAATTTAGGACGCTGCTTTTGGCGGTGATGGCGCTCGGCGTGGCTGGCGTGGCGTCCATTTTGATTGCACCGCATCGAATGACTCGCATCGCGACGTTTCTCGGCCAAGGTAACGAGGTGGCGGATTATCACATCAACCAAGCCATGATTGCGCTAGGCTCGGGCGGTATGACCGGGCGGGGTCTCGGTCAATCGGTGCAGGCGTTCGGTTGGCTGCCCGAAGCGATCCACGATTCAATTTTCGCGATCCTTGGCGAGACGCTGGGATTTGTGGGGCTGTTTGTCATCATCATTATTTTCGCGGCGCTGCTTAGACAGATAATTAGCAAAGTCGATTTTCTTGAAAACGCTTATTTGCGATTGGTTGTGGCCGGCGTGTTTGGTTGGTTGATGGCGCATGTCGTGATGAATATCGGAGCCATGACGCACCTGTTACCGTTGACTGGGATCACTTTGCCGCTCGTTAGTTTTGGCGGCACGTCGATGCTGTTTATTATGACTAGCCTCGGTGTCGTGTTTGCGATTTCGCGTTACACCACACATCGCAAAGTTAAAGTAGAGAAAGGGGAGAAGCATCGTGCGGATTCTGTGCGTCGGCGGCGGTTCGGGCGGTCACATTACGCCAATCGTGGCGATAGCTAGCGGCATTCGCGAGCGAAAACCACGTGCCGATATTCGGGTGTGGTGTGATCGTAGTTTCGCTCCCCAGGCGCGGCAATTGCTCGGCGCCGGGACGCGCGTTGATGTGGTGGTGAGCGGTAAATATCGGCGTTACGCCAACATTTCGTTCTTGTCACATATTCGTTACCATCTCATAAAAACGCACCTGGCGAACTTTTTTGATTTATTTAAAATCGGTTTTGGCCTGCTGCAGAGCCTATGCAAGCTCATCGTGTGGCGGCCGAATGTTGTCTTTTGCAAAGGCGGTTTTGTCTGTTTGCCGGTAGGTATAGCGGCGCATGCTTTACGGATTCCGCTGGTGATTCATGATTCTGACATCATACCGGGACTAACCAATCGAGTGCTAGCGCGTTACGCCAATTATATTGGTACAGGCGCGCCGCTAGAGAATTATCCTAACTATCCGCCGACTCGGACGAGATTTGTCGGCATTCCGGTTAGGCAAGAATTTCGTAAACTTTCGACGAATGAAAAACTCGCCGTCAAAGAAAAACACGGTTTTGGCGGGCATAAGAAATTAGTTTTAGTGACTGGCGGCGGCCTAGGTTCGTCCGATTTGAACGCGGCCGCTTCAGAGCAAGCTCCCGAAATAATTCGCCACGGCGCTCAGATATTGCTGATTACTGGCGAAAATAAAGATATCACCGCGCCGGAGATTGACGGCCTTGAGGTCAAACCGTTTCTGGCTGATGATTATCCTGAGGTCACCGCCGCGGCCGACATCGTAGTAACGCGAGCCGGTGCTACGGCTATGGCGGAGCTCGCCTCTATCGGCGCCGTGGCGATCATTGTGCCCAACCCGTTTTTGGCCGGCGACCATCAAACCAAGAACGCTAGTGCCTGGAGCAAAGCCGATGCGGCTATCGTCATTAAACAAAAAGACCTAAGAGCCCGTCCTGAGCTGCTGTCAACAGAGGTCGTGAGGCTGTTAGAGGACGAAGAATTGCGCTCGCGGCTGAGCAAAAACTTAGCAAAATTTGCCCGGCCTGACGCGCTGGATCAAATGGTAGAAATGATTTTAGAGGCGGTAAAGTCATGAAATCAGAACGACGTGGTCGATATAGTGATGAGACGCGAGCTGAGTTGAACAAAAATTTTACTCGGGGCACGACGTTGTCTACTTTTCATAGTGTCGAGCGCGAAGAATCCGATCGTCAAAAAGAACGTAATCTCAGGTCACGGCGGCGAAAATTGAGTGGTGTACTGCTTATCATTGTGCTGGTGTGCGGACTAGGGCTGATGACGCTGACGCAATTTAGCGGTTCTTTCGTGGACGTCACTAGCAACGTGCAGACTCTGGAAACGGCTAATGCCGATCGTTATAAAAATATTGTGAGTGAATATTTATCTAAAAATCCGTTCGAGCGATTTAGTTTTGCCCGGAGAAATAATAATTTATTGGGCTATGTAGCCGAGCAAGCACCAGAGGTCAAAAGCATCAAAATCAGTCAAGCCGGCCTGCTCCTGGGCAAACTAAGGGTCGAATTTCGCGAGCCGGTGGCGATGTGGAGGACGGCCAACGAAACTAGCTATGTCGATGCCGAGGGCGTGGTATTTTCAAATAATTATTTCGCGACGCCGAGTGTGACGATAACTGACAACAGCGGGGCAGTGGCTGTTAGTGATGTGGTCGCCTCGTCGCGCTTCTTGGGTTTCGTGGGGCGGGTGACGGCTGGGCTGGCCGAGAACGGCGGGGCAGTGGAGCGCGTGATTATTCCGACTGGCGCAATTCGTTACGTGGAATTTTATCTGGCTGATCGAAAGTACCCATTCAAAGCCCAGATTGATCGCGATCCGGTTGGGCAGGCGGCCGACATCGCGGCCATGACAAAATATCTCGATAATAACGGCATCACGCCCACCTCCTACGTTGATACGCGGATAGCCGGCAAAGGTTACTGGAAATAATTATTACCCCACCCGCCCCTGTTACGGCAAAGCCAGAGGAGGGTGAGATAGTCGATTTTCATATAGTACGATGATATTTTGCTAATGTCAAATTACAGAGACAAACAGGGGTAGGGGAGTAGGGGAAAGTCTTAAAATATAATGAATCACAATAATGTCAAAATAAAGTCAAACGTGAGCACGGGGCTGTGGAAAACTTATTTTGCAATAAATCAATAAAAATGCAAATATTGCAAATGCCGTGGAATGTTCGCGCGATTGTTGCGTTTTTTGCAACGACTTGGCGTAACGTGACGATAATAGCCCACTGCTAAAAATAAATTTCCCTCGGGGCGTTTATAAATAAATAATTATTAGAAAGCAGGAAGAGCCTCCCCGCGGGGGAATCGGTGATATTTTAATTTATAGCAGTCAAATTGCTAGATTGCTAGTCTAGGCACATGATAGCTTAATCGTCTTTAATCCACTTCTTAAATATCGTAAAAGATATATTGTGCGACATTCAATACAAATGCAAAAGACGCTTCACTACTCATTATGTATCGACCTAAATTTCTTTATTATGACGTGTTAATTTATTTTTAAAAATAAATTAACCATCCTCACCCGCTTCGCGACTATTCCTTTATTTTTCCTTACCAAAAACTCAATCTCGCCTTTACGGCGGCTTCTCGCGGCCTTCTCGTGCTCTAACAGAGGTCTACAGAGGCGTAACAGAGGTAGGGTGAGGGTTCTCTAAAATTTACTACTCCCACTCAGTCGTCCCGGGCGGTTTCGGCGTCAGATCCAAAACAACTCTCGAAATGCCAGGCACCTCGGCAACTATTTTGTTTACCATTTCGTCGAGCGCCGCCTCGGGCATATCTTCGCCAGGAACGACCGGCCGGCCGGTCATGAAATCTTTAGTGATAAACGGCCGAATACAGATCGACCGATTGCCAATTTGACCAAACGGCACCGGGAACGATATCACGGGAACTTGGCTGATCGTTCTGGTCAGATCGTACTTAGTTAGAATGTCGTTGACGACCTTATCCGCCGCTCGTAGCTGGCTGAGATTTTCCTTAGACAGAAGGGTCGGGGTGATTTCCCTATCGACATGATTAATTTTTTCACCAAAAATATAAACTACGCGATTAATATTATTAATTGATTTTGGAATCTCCTGCGCTAATTTAAATAATATCCGCCAATTCGGTTGACCGCTCAAAACCGCGGCGTAGCTATAGGAGCGTTTGTTATCTTTCACACCGACAGTTTTAATGGGCAAGAGATTTGCGAAAACATCATTATTCTCGAATCGCATTTTTAGAGCGCTATTCGTCTCGTCAAAGTTCTCAAGAAAAGGTTCCTCGGCGCAAATTAGTCGTATGGCCAGACCTGGCCCCGGGAATGGCTGTCGGTGGACTATCTCTTTTGGCAAGCCCAGCAGCTCGCCGAGTTTTCGAACGTCGGGTTTATAAAACTCGCTAAATGGCTCGAGCACTTCCCCGCGCTTTCGTAGCTCATGAACCGCCGGGCTATCATTGTGATGAGTCTTGACGCCCGCTTTGGTCTCGATGATGTCGGGAGCGATGGTGCCTTGAGCCAAAATGGTGTTGCTTAGATCAATATCGAGTTCTTGCTCGATCAATTGTTGGATGCGCATAAAAGTATCACCAATAATTTGCCGCTTGATCTGCGGATCGGTGACTTTCTTTAGCGGCGGCGTTTCGCGACCGTCCACCGTGGTAGTCGCGTTCAAAAATCTATCGACAGCATGAACCACGCGAAGGTTCATCCCAGCGGAATCTAGCGCCTTCTGCACATCATGGCTCTCACCTGCCCTCATGAAACCGTGGTTGATATGGACGGCGATTATCTGCTCGGGCGACAAAGTTTCATATAGTAGCTTGGCCAGCACCGTGGAGTCTACCCCACCGCTCACATAGCAAAGAACTTTTTTATCACCGACTACCCGCCGAATATTTTTCTTGATTGATTCTATATCTAAATTAACCATGTGCTTCCTCTCCTTTCAAATTTTATATTACACCCTGAGCCAGCATGGCCTCGGCGACTTTACGAAAACTAGCTACGTTGGCGCCTAGCACGAGATTATCTGGCTCGCCGAAATCTTTGGCGGCTTGGCTAATGTCCCGATAAATATCAGCCATGATAATTTTGAGTCTAGCGTCGATTTCGTCAAAAGTCCAACTCTGTCGCATGGAATTTTGGCTCATTTCAAGAGCGCTAGTAGCCACACCGCCAGCGTTAGCGGCTTTGCCTGGCGCGAACAAAATGCCTTTTTTCAGGAAAATGTTGATGGCTTCGGGGGTGGATGGCATGTTGGCGCCTTCGCAGACGGCGAGGCAACCGCCCTTGACCAAAGCCTCGGCGTCGGCGGCGTTTAATTCGTTCTGGGTTGCGCAAGGCATAGCGATGTCGCATTTGACCGACCAAATGCCGCGGCCTTCGGTGTAGTTCGCCTTGGGGTGAAATTCCAAATATTTGGATATGCGCCCGCGGTCGGTTTTCTTGATCCGTCGGACGGTGGCGAGATTGATACCGTTCGGGTCGTGAATCCAGCCGGACGAATCGCTAGCGGTGACGACTTTGGCTCCTAACTCGTGGCATTTTTCGATGGCGTGAGTGGCGACGTTGCCGGCGCCAGAAACCACCACGGTTTTGCCCGCCAGGCTCGAACCGTGATTCTTGAGCAGCTCGTTGGTTAGATAAACCAAGCCATAACCCGTCGCTTCGGCGCGAGCTAGCGAGCCGCCATAACTCAAACCTTTGCCCGTCAAAACACCTTCATTCAAACCGGTCAGACGTTTGTATTGACCGTACAGAAACCCAATTTCCCTAGCGCCGACGCCGATGTCACCGGCCGGCACATCGGTGTCCTGGCCAATATATTTGAACAGCTCAGTCATAAAACTCTGACAGAAAGTCATAATTTCTCGATCACTTTTGCCGTGGGGATCAAAATCACTGCCGCCCTTGCCGCCGCCGATCGCTAGACCAGTCAAAGAATTTTTTAGTATTTGCTCAAAGCCCAAGAATTTGATAACACCTAGATTCACGGAAGGGTGAAAACGTAAACCCCCTTTGTACGGGCCGATAGCGCTATTGAATTGGACGCGATAACCGCGATTGACCTGAACCTGGCCGCCGTCATCCACCCAAGGCACTCGAAACATCAAGGTGCGCTCGGGCTCAACCAACCGCTCCAACAAACCAGCCCGTTCATAATCAGGATTCTGTTCGATAACCAGATGCAAAGAATTCAGCACCTCGCTAACCGCCTGGACGAACTCGGGCTGATCCTGGTAGCGAGTTTGCACATTTTTGATTACACGATTGACATAGCTCATGACACCTCCCTAGCCACCGTCCTAGCGACGACCCTTTTTCTTATTTTGGCGTTGCTGTTTTTTCTTTTTCTGCGCCTGTCTTTTGGCACGGTTTTTGTCAGAACTGCCCTGGCCTTTTTTGACTTTGAAATCATCACTCGAACCGCGCGCTTCGGGCAGGCCGACTTCGTTGACGCCGCGCTCAACGGCCGATTCGGCGGCGCGGGTTAGTTCGCTCTCGTACTCGTCATCCTCGACTGCTTTCTTATTGATATCGGATTTACGTAAGTGGAAAATAACTCGCAAAACCTCATTTTGTAAAGTTTCCTGGAGGCCGTCGAACAACTTTTGCGATTCGCTGCGATACTCGACCAACGGATCACGTTGACCAACCGAGCGCCAATGAATGCCTTCGCGCAGGTGCTGCATATTCTCCAAATGTTGCATCCACAGGACGTCCAAAACTTGCATGTAAACTTCGCGCTCAGCGCCGCGCAACAATTCCGCCCCGAGATCTTTTTCTTGGTCGCCGTAAAGTTTCAACACCGCGCCGCGGGCTTCGGTCAGACGTTTACTATCGTTTTTGATGCGTACGATTTTCTCCAGGTTGCTTTGCGAAATTGGCAGGACGCTCAAGAATTCTTCGGCTAGTTTGTCACTCAAACTCCGTCGGCTATGCGCAAAAATACTTTTCAAACGAGCGTCGATCAAACGAAGAATTTCGGGGCTAATGTCGTCGCCCTCCAAAATTTTTCGGCGAATCGCATAGACGACTTTGCGGTGGCGATTGATGACGTTGTCGTATTGAACGACGTTTTTGCGCGTGTCGAAATTATATCCCTCGACGCGTTTTTGGGCGGCCTCCAAAGTTTTACTAACGGCCTTGTTTTCGATGGCGCGATCTTCTTCGACGCCGAGTCGATCCATTAGCGCGGAAATTCGCTCGCCTTGGAAAATGCGCATTAGGTCGTCTTCCGTCGAAACGTAAAAAACACTGTCGCCCGGATCGCCTTGACGGCCACCGCGACCGCGCAACTGGTTGTCGATGCGGCGCGCTTCGTGACGCTCGGAACCAATCACCACTAGCCCGCCTTTAGCGGCGATGCCCTTGCCCAGCATGATGTCGGTACCACGACCGGCAATGTTGGTGGCGAGAGTGATCGCACCTTTTTGGCCAGCCAGCGCCACGATCTCGGCCTCGCGTTCGTTGTTTTTTGCGTTCAACATTTCGTGCTTGAAGCCGGCCTTGGTCAAGGCCGCGGAGATCATTTCGTTCTTGGCGATCGAAGCCGAACCGATCAAAACCGGACGACCTTGCTCGTGATATTTGCGCACGTCTTCGACCAAAGCTTTGATTTTGCCTTTTTCGGTTTTGAAAATTTTGTCGTTGTGGTCTTTTCGGATCATCGGTTTGTTGGTCGGAATTTGGATGACATCGAGTCCGTAGATTTGCTGGAATTCTTCGGCCTCAGTGATGGCTGTGCCGGTCATGCCGGACAATTTGTCATAGAGGCGAAAATAATTCTGGAAAGAAATCGTCGCCAAAGTTTGCGATTCTTCGCGCACTGTCACGCGCTCCTTGGCCTCGATCGCCTGGTGCAAACCCTCGTTGTAGCGCCGACCGTGCATCAAACGCCCGGTAAATTCATCAACGATAATCACCTCGCCATCGTTGGTGACGACGTAATCTTTGTCGCGCTTGAACAGAGTCTGAGCCTTGAGCGCCTGATCCATGTGATAAACAGCGCGAAGATGTTCCGGCGAATAGAGATTTCTGAGGCCGAGCATTTTTTGGACTTTGTCGACACCGCGATCGGTCAACGTCACGCTGCGTCGTTTCTCGTCGAGCTCGAAATCACCGTCACTTTCTTCGTCCTGACCATCTAGGCGTTTGCCGGTCAGCGGATTTTTCAAACCGGTGTTGGACTTGGTTTTGGTCGGCGGCGTTAGTTGCGCCGCCACGGCCGCGAATTTGATATACATGTCCGGATTCTCGGCGGCCGGCGCTGAAATAATGAGAGGCGTTCTAGCTTCGTCGATCAGAATCGAGTCAACCTCGTCCACGATAGCAAAACTCAACTCACGTTGACGCAGCAGATCCGGCTCACTGACCATATTGTCGCGCAGATAATCAAAACCAAATTCGTTATTAGTCCCGTAGGTGATATCGGCTGCGTAGGCTTCTTTTCTCGAGCATGGCTTGAGGTGGCTCATGCGCTTGTCATAGTGATTGGTGTTCTCGAATTTCGAATCGTAAATAAAGGACTGATCATTAATAATCACGCCGGTCGACAACCCTAGCGCATCATAGAGCGTTCCCATCCAACCGCCGTGCAATTGCGCCAAGTAATCGTTGACCGTCACCATGTGCACACCGCGACCAGTCAAGGCGTTCAGATAAACCGGCGCCGTGGCCACCAAAGTTTTGCCTTCGCCGGTCTTCATCTCGGCCACATTTCCCTCGTGCAAGGCGACACCGCCGATCAGCTGTACGTCATAGTGGCGCTGGCCAAGGACGCGCGTCGACATTTCGCGCACCACCGCAAAAGCTTCCGGCAAAATCTCATCCAAAGCCCCCTTTCGTTTCTGAGCGGCTCGGCGCTGACGAATCGCGTTTAGGGCGTTGAAATCGTCAATTGTCGCCGTGCCGGCGCGGGCGTACTTGGCGCGATCTTCGTCGCTCAATTTGTGCATGATTTTGCGCTCGGCTAGAACATCGTCCTTGCTCGATTTGGTGCTGGTTTTGGCGGTCTTGCTTTCGCCCTTCTTGCTGGATTTACTGTCCTTGGCGGTTTGCTTGCTTAGTTTGTCGTACTTTTTCCGCAAAGTCTCGGTTTGTTTGGCGAGCTCCTTTTTGCTCATCTTGGCGTACTTGTCGGTCAGGGCGTTGACTTCATCAACCCTTTTCTTGAGGCGCCGCAGGATTTTTTTCTGCGGGTCACCAAACACGCGACTAAGTAGTTTTTGCTTCCTATCAGGCCTGACGGTCACAGAACTCTTTTGCTTGTCCCTTGCCACTATTAAAACTCCTCACTTAAACTAATGTGAATATTATATCATAAAGTTTGCTTGAAAAGGTATTTTTTACTATTTCCGTCGCAGTGATCGTTTGACGAAAGACATGATGCCGCCGCGGCGTGCGCCATCGGCGCTGCGCTCGGTTTTGTACTTGCGGATCTGGCTGCGCAGTTTCGCCTCGACGATGTCAACGGCCGCCAGCACATTGGGCGCGGCGTCCTTGGCCACCAACTTTTTATCAGGCAAAGTCAAAACGACCTCGCACTCGTATTTGTTGTTATTCCGCTGATTAATTTGCTCGATACGAATGGCCGCAAAAGCCACTTCGCGCGCTCGACGCGGAATATAATCGACCAATTTGGCCATCTTTTTCCTGGTGTATTCGCTAGTTTTCTTGTCGATTTCCAGATGTATCCCGGTGATTTCAATACTCAAAGCTTTGTCGCTCATGTGTTTTGTCCTTTATAAAATTTCTTTACCATTTAAATATTTACGCAATACCTCTGGCACGGTAACCGCGCCGTCGGCGTTTTGGAAATTTTCCAAAATTCCGATTAGCGGTCGCTCGGAAAAGACCGTTGCATCGTTGGTGTGCGCCAGCTCGAGTCGTCCATCGCCAAAACGCACGCGAGTTTTCATAGCGCGCGCCTGGAAATCGGTAATATAATCGGCGGTATGCGTCTCGCGATAAGCATTTTGCGATGGCAACCAAACCTCGATGTCAACGCCCCGAGCGTTCGGCCGCCCAATCTCGGCCGTGCATTTTTCGAGCACGCGATACGGCAAACCGAGATTCTGCATCAGATATTCCTGGATCGCTACCATGAACCAATGCTCCTCGAGACTGCTTGTCGCATCGGTGAAACTTTCCATCTCGAGTTTGTTGAATTGATGCAGACGAAACATACCCTCGGTGTCGCGACCATAAGTCCCAGCCTCGCGCCGAAAAGCCGTCGTGTAACCGAGCAGGCGGATCGGCAAATCCTTTTCATCCAAAATCTCGTCCATGTACATCGGCGCCAAAGTATGTTCAGCCGACGCGTTCAACCACAAATCCTCACCCTCAATTTTGTAAGTCTGTTCGGCCTTATTCAGACGTCCCGTCGCTTCGAACACGGTAGTTTTTGCCACAGCCGGCGGCAGCACAAAGGTAAAAGGTTTGTCTGAAATTGCTTCGCCAAGGCCGGCGCCGGCCAAAATTTCGCGGATTTTGTCCTGGTCGGTCAAAGTATCGATGCCGTACTGCCAGAGCGCGAACTCGAGCCGCGCCAGATCGCCTTTGACGTAAATGAACCTCGAGCCGGCGATTTTGACGGCGCGCTCGCTATCGATCCAACCGCGTTTTTCCGCGAGCTCGGTGTGGCTGAGCGGTTTAAAATCAAACTCGGGCGGCTCCCCGAAAGTTTTCGCCACGACATTTTCGTCCTCGGATTGGCCAACCGGCACGCTGTCTAGCGCCATGTTCGGGAACTGCTTTAACAGCCCAATAAATTTCTCGTCCACCGCGCGCAAATATTTCTCGCGTTCGGCTAGCTGGATTTTGATCTGTTTGCCTTTGTCGACCAATTCCGGTTCGGGCTGGCCGCCTTTCATTCTAGCGGCGACAGCGTTACGCGCCTCGCGCAGCTCGTCAACTTGAGCCTGGAGGTCGCGCTTTTCGGCGTCCAAGGCTAGCAGCGCCTCGACCGACAGATCGGCGTAGCCTTTATTCGCCGCGTTGGCCTGGACTTTCTCAGGATTCTCACGAATATATTTTATGTCCAACATATGAATATTCTATCATAAATGCTAGAATGTTTACATGGTAAAAAAGGTTCGCGCTGAGTGGAAAAAACCAGAATTTTGGCGCAATCTATTCCTGTATTTTTGGGTTTTCTCGCTCGTCGGGCATATCGGCGAGATCGGTTGGGCGAATATCGGCAACTGGGTCGGTTTTAGGCAAACTCCGGCCAGCACCATACCACTTTTCGCCATCGCCGTCCCTTATGGCCTCGGCGCCATAGCGCTCCGACTCCTGCTCTATCCATCTGTTAAGAAAAAGAAAATCAACCTGGTGACGATATTTGTCCTTGGTGCGCTCATCACCACGGCAATCGAATTCGTCTGCGCGGCGCTGGTCGTTTTGTTCGCCGGCCACCCGCTATTTTGGGACTACTCCGATCGCCCACTCAACCTCTGGGGTTTTGTCTGTCTCGGCAACAGCCTGGCCTTTGGCGTCGGCTCGGTTGTCGCGCTCAAATGGATCTTTCCTTATGCGGAAAAGTGGCTGGAGCGACTCCGCGCACGTTACCTCAACATCGCCTTTTGGATTCTATTTATTGGTTACATTTTGTCGCAAATTTGGATCAGGATCATTAAAAGTTAATCGCACTGGCGCAAGATCTCGATGCTGCGCGGCCAGCTGATTTTGACGCTACAAACATCATCATCAAAGCGTTGAACGTTATTTATAAAATTATCCGGCAGTTGGTAATCGCGCGGAATTGTCCACAGCCAAACGCCCATGAATATCGACGAAATAAAACCAAACATGATGGTGGCGCCGAGCGTGCCGGCGATTTCCGAAGCCACGCGACCGCGTTTTCGGCGGTTCATCAAAGCCTGGCCGGCCGACATGAAAAGTCCCACGGTCGTCAGCCCCGCGATAATCGCCGCGCCGGTGGCCAACCACAACCAAACTTCTTTGGCGAAAGAATTCTCGAACAAAATGACGATGGCCACGATGCCGTAAATGAACGTACCAGCTAGCGTGATGAACCCGAGACAGGTCAAAATCACGCCAAAAATGGCCGCGATCGGACTGACCGGTCGCGTCGGATTTTGCTCGCGGATTTCTTCTCGCAACTCCGCTTTGACCTCGGCGGCGTAGGTTTTAGCCTCGGATTTTATGTTGTCCTTGCTCTGTTTGGCTTTGGCTTTGACGCCGGCCACTTTTTCCTTGACATCATCCGCAAAAGCCCGAGCGTTTTCTTCTGATCGTTTAGCAAAATCCGAATTCTTTAAGCTCTCCAAAGTGACCGGCTCGCCGCGCATCTCGAGTTTCTCGGACGTGGTTCGAGCGGCCGGTGCGACGATCCAAACGACAATGTAAATAAGGAGCGCCCAACCAACCGACAGGACGCCGGCGACCACAAAAGCGATCCTTAGCAGCGTCAAATCCCACCCGGTATAAGCCGACAGCCCAGCCGCCACGCCGCCCAACATCGCGTTGTCGGTGTCGCGGTAATATTTGCGGCCACTATGGTCGTCTCGACCGCGCGTGAACAAATTATCATGCCAATCTTCGCTGTCGCTCGATGGTTGATCGTCATCGGCAAAATCGCGCGGCTCGCCGAGCTGCGCCCGCATGGCCGCCACATCGCCGGACGTGATAACGCCATCCCTCTCGACGCCGCGATCGGCCAAAATCTCGGTCATGCGCGACTCGATATCGTCCATGATCTCGGCGTCACCAAGCGAGCGCTTGATGGCCGCGATGTACTTTTCGAGCTCTTTCTTGGCCTCGACATCAATCTCGTACGTCATGCGCCCCAAATGTATGCGCGTCACCTCGTTCATTTCGTCTCCTTTCGTTCAAGCTTGCGCGTCGTTTGGTTTAAGTTTTTGATTTCGCGCCTTAGCTCGATCAAGACTGTCCGACCTAGTTCAGTGGTGGAATAATATTTGCGCGGCGGTCGACTCGAGCCGTCCTCGCGCCATTCGTATTGTAGTAGCCCATCGCGTTGCAAACGCAACAAGAGCGGGTAAATCGTGCCCTCCACTACCGTTAGACCCGCCTCGCTCAGCCGCCGGATGATATCCGACGCGTAGATTGGCTGTTCGGCCACCGTTAGTACTAGATAACTGAGCAGCCCCTTGCGCATTTGCGTGGCTAGCTGTTCGGCGTAACGCCTTGCTATACCGTATTCCTTGTATTCCATAGTACTATGTTATACAAGGTATAAGTGTATGTCAACCCTTTTTCAAAAGTTTTCAAAAAAGCTGTGGAAAACTTTTGAATTAATATGTGGTACAATAATGCTTATGGACAAAGAAATCCTGGCTCACGCTCGGTTTGTGCAGAGCGAGATCGCGCGGCTAAAAAAGGCGCCGGAGGCTGCGGCGGCCGCTGCCCTGCTCGCCTATCACGATATGATGACGCGCAATTTCCAGCACGAGCGGCAGATTCATCTCTACGTGACGCTGTTTTTTGCCTGTTTAATGATCGGTTCTTGGGCGGTTGCGCTTATTCTGATGCTGAATTTGGGCGGCCTTGATCCGGCGTTGTGGCCGATGGGGTTGTTGGTTCTGATCCTGACCGTTCTAGAGGGATTTTACATTCGTCATTATTACCGCCTCGAGAATCGTACGGAAAAGTTGTACCAGCTAACCCGCGAAATTTACGAATTAAACTAAGATTTACCTCAGGTTTAGGATATGCTCGTTGTCGCTCAAAGCCGGCGGCGGTGGCAGGTTTGGCTCGGTCGGCAGCTCGACGTCGGGCGATTTCTTGCGGCGACCACGGACGCGCTTGCGCTTGGTTGGTTTCGGAGCGGCGGCGCTATCGACGGTCGGCGTCAACGGATCCAATCTAGTGGCCGGCAATTTCTTTTCCTTGGCCTTGGGCGGCTCGGCCTTTTGCGGATTAGCGGCCGCGGCGGCCTGGGCGTTGGCGATCAAGGCGTGCAAGTTGGCCGTCGGCGGCTTGCTCGGCGGTGTCGTGGCCGGCGGCGAGGTGACGGCTTTGGCGTAATGCGCGCGAGTGTTTTCGACGATGCGACCCAAATTGTCGACCTGGGCGGGCGGCAATTTTAGCGTGGTGCCGGAAAAGGCCGGCGCTTTTTCGCCCTGGATCATCATCGAACAGACAAACTCACGGTTGCTCATTTGGAGCATGTCGTTAGCCTCAAAGCGCGGCGCGAACTGCGTGGCCAAAAGCGGCGCGTCCTCGGCCGACACGCGCATGCTAATAATCGTGCCGACATTGCCAAAGACGGCGTTGCGCACGCCTTCGCTCATCTGGGAGACGTATTGATTGGCCACGGTCAAATAGAGGCCGTACTTGCGCGCTTCGGACAAAATAACAGCGAAACTATCGGTGGCAAAGTTCTGAAATTCGTCGACATAGAGATAAAAAGGCCGGCGATCGTCCAGGCTCGGAATGTCCGAACGACTCATGGCGGCCAGTTGGATTTTCGTCACCATTAGAGCGCCGAGGATGGCGGCGTTGTCGTCGCCGATTAGTCCTTTGGACAGATTAACGATGAGGATTTTGCCCTCGTCCATGATCTCGCGAATGTTAAAGGTGCTTTTCGGTTGACCGATAATATTTCGGATGATCGGATTGGCCACGAAAGCACCGACTTTATTCAGGACGGGCGCGATGGCTTCGGCGGTGAACCGATCATTCCAGGACGCAAACTCGACGTTCCAAAACTGCAGGACGACGGTGTCTTGGACTTTGGCGAGGACTTTGGTGCGGAACTTTTTATCGGTCAACATGCGAGTGATATCGAGCATGGTAGTGTCCGGATATTCGAGTAGCGCCAGGATGGTGTAGCGCAAAATATATTCGAGACGTGGTCCCCAACTGTCGCCGAACATGCGTTTTAGGACACCGATGATTTCGCTGCTGATATTGTTGCGTTGGCTCGGGTCATAGACTTCCATCGGGTTGAAACCGAGCGGAAACTCGGTATCGGCCGGATTAAAGTAAACGACGTCGTTGATGCGATTAGGCGGCACGAATTTTAGGTTGCTAACCGCAAAATCACCGTGCGGGTCGATGATGGCGTAGCCCGCTCCGTGATAAATATCCGACAGCGCCAAGAGCTCGAGCAGCGCCGATTTGCCGGTTCCGGTCTGGCCAATCACGTAAATATGGCGGCTACGATCGTCGCGATAAATGCCGAATTGCTGCTGTCCGCCGCGAGTCGCGGTCAAACCAAAAGCCGACACCAGATCATCGCGCTCGCGCTCGCCGGTGAGCAGTGGCAATTTGCTCGGACTGTCGGCGGTTTTGGCATCGGTCCAAACGACGTTGGGCGCTCTCGAACCGTCGTGCGGCAGATGATAAATACTCGCCAATTCTTCGGTGTTCAGAATAAAACCATTATCAGAAAAGTAGCGCGCGGTGTATTTCTGTAAATCCTCGCGTTTGAAGGACGGACTATTGTCCAAGCGCCAACCGTTCGAAGTCGGCGAACCGAATTGCTTGAAAGCCGACACCAAAGAATTGATCTGAGCGCGGGCGGAACTCGTCTCGCTACCGAGATAAGCCAGGCGAATTTTGACCTGGTAGCCGGGTTTCTGGGCTTTCTTCTCGGCCGCGGCCAGGCGAGTTTTGTCGCGCTCGCTCATCTCGCGGGTTCTAGCGGAACCGGCGCCGCTCTCCGGCGGCTTCCAGAGCGCCTCGACCGCCCGCGCAAACCAGAGCCAACTACCAGAGGTAGCTCGCGAACTGTTGCCGGCCTTTAGCCCGTTTATAAACCGCGCGGCGCTGCTATGCCACTCGTCGGCGATCGGTCGCACGAGCACCTGTACCCACGTTTCCTCGTCCGGGTGACTCTGTTTGGACATGGCCGCCATGACGGTCACCATCGGATCAGCGTTGTGGTCTTGGAACGTCTTTATCGGTATAAATTCACTATCAGTCAAAGCCAGCTCGGCCGTGGCGGTCACCGGATGATTGCTAGAATTTGCGGTGTAATCGCTATCGATCTCGTAAATATTGATGGCCGGATATTGCGCGTAAATTTGCCCCTCGACGAAGTTCTGCAGGTGTTTCGGCACGCGGACAAAGAAACGAATCTGGCCGCCCAGGCTAGCCATCTCGAAACTGAGGTGTTCCTGCATGCCGCCGGACATTTTCAATTCTTGGCGATCGCGCAAAATGCCGTGCAGCGAGGCGAATAATTGCTCGGCGGCTGGTTCTTCGCGATCGTTGTCCTGGGGTATCTCGAGGCCGAGCAAGACGTAACTATAAGTGTCGATGACCCGGGCTTTTTTGTAGTTTTGCCAAGTCAAAAAAGCCAAAATCCCCGCCAGCGGCAACCAAATGTACCACTGTAACAGGAATTGAAATAGCCATTCAAGCATTACCTCTTAATCATAGCATACTTTGTCGAAAAAATCAAGCGCTCGCTTGGCTGATTTTCAGAAATCCCGTCGTCATTGCGAGCAACGCGAAGCAATCCAGAACTGGACTGCTTCCCCCGGATCAAATCCGGGGTCGCAGTGACGGGAAGGTTTTGATTAACCGGAAAATCAAGGTGTTTCGGGGGTTCCAGCAGCGGCATTAAGAGCAAGCTCTGCTAGCGGCCTTTGCTCAGCTAACGCAACTTTTTCCATCGCAGCAGTGATATCTTCCTTTTCGGCAAAATTACCGAACAATTCTGCCTTACTGCTAGCCGAGCGTCCACTACGGCAGATGATACTGCCAGTATCATCTGCACCCAACTTTCGTCGGTTCAGGCAGAACATTTTTATTTTATAAGCATCTACTCCAATTTTCCTCTGTTGTGCCCGATCTTCCCAAAACCGATCATTATCTGTCCACTCGCCATCATCCGGTGGCGGTGGGATTCTGAGATAAAAAGAATCAGACTGAGGTGGCAGTTCGCTAGAGAGCTGCGTTAGTAATCTCAGAATACGACAACTGTCCTGATCCCAGTCAGGGTTTCTGGTAATGGCATCCTCGACAAAGCCGCGAAGATCATAAATATGATCGACACGGAAGATGCTGTGGCAATACTCTAATAAAGCACTGCGCACTGTTTGCATAGACTGCTGAGAACCAACTATCTCTACGACTGCACCTACTGAGTCTTCAGATCCGTAGTACTCACCTGATAATCGAAACGGCAACCTGGTTTTTGGTTCTACATCAGTGGGCTCTGTTTGATGGGGGGGGGGTAGGTGCTACTTGTCCAGGTTTGGCAGGCATGACTATTTCTCCTCCCCTGCTTTTTCGTCGAGCGCATACTGCGCCTTGGCGACGCGTTTGAATTCTTTCTGGTTCTGGAGGTTGAGGAGGATGGTGGCTTCGCGGACTTGGCGGACTTTGAGGACGCGGCGGACGATTTCCTCGCGGTGCAGCGGACTTTCTTCCTTTAGAATATCACGAATAACATCGGTGATCGAGCCTTTTTTGTAGCCCCACTCCGATAGCGCATAGATGCCACGACCGACCAAAATGAAACGATCGTCCTTGATTAGCTCGTTGTGAATCGCCTGTTCGGTGACATTGTTGCGGCGGAAATTCTGCGATTTGACGGCCTCGGCGATGTCGCTAAAGTGCGTCGGTTTGCCGGCGATACGGAGCACGATGTAAATTTTGTCGCGGATGTTGCGCGGATTGACGAGCGGCCATTTGGTCAAACCCCACGCGCCGTCGAGATGAGCGATTTGCTTGCTGATGCTGGCGATGGCGACGGTCTCGTCGGGATGCTCGTATTGGCCGCCGGCTATGCTAACTAGTTTGAACAGGCCGTCCTTGTCGAGCGGTTCGCCGTGCTTTTTGAGCGCATCGACGATTTTGTCGACCGATTGTTTGATGCCTTTGTCTTCCTTTTCTTCGGTCAAGACAATAGCCGGATGATAGCGATCGTTCTCGGTGGTGACCACCATTTTGGAAGAAAGTTCGGCCAAAAGAGTGACCATGCCGCGCGATTTGGTGTCGCTCGAGCCGAGCAATTTCTCGGCCAGGGTGTCGGTTCTCGCGGCGCGACCGAGCTCGTGCAAGGCTTTGACGATCTCGACTTCGGCGGCATCAAAGGCCGGATTTTTGCCGTCATCGAGACCAATTTTGGTGCGGATGAGGGTGGCTTTCTCGATCTGGCGGACACGTTCGCGCGTGATGCCGAGAGTTTCGCCCACCGATTCCAACGTTTCGCGCATGCCGTTGATTCCGAAACGGCGCTCGATGACTTCACGCTCGCGCGGTCGGTCGATGCTGGCTAGGACTTTCCTAGCGACGCTTTCTAATTCTTGTTTGGTGGCGGGTGTTTCTGACATGATGTCTCCTCTTTCTTAAACTTGACTTAGTAATTTTTCTCCCACGTTGTCCCTATTATACGACAAATTTTCTTTTCGCGCAAGAACTTTTTATAAAGTTTTTATTGAGCAGGATTTTGTGGTATGACAAAACCTTACTGAAAGAGTTTATGCTAATTTGTCAAGATTGCCAATTTATCAGAAGTAATGTGAAATGAGGCCGTGCCTTCTTATGATTTCTTGGGCGTGCGGCGGCGAGTGGGGCGGCCTTTTTTGGCGGGGGCGTTGGCGATTATTTCCTTGGCCTGGTCGTGGGTGATCTTGGCCGGATCGGTGCCTTTCGGGATCTTGGCGTTCTTTTTACCATCGGTGACATACGCCCCAAAGCGGCCGTTCAAAATTCTCAGGCCGTCGCCGAAATCTGCGATGTTTTTGGCGGCATCGGCGGCCAATTTAGCGGTGTAGAGGTCGCGGGCTTCTTGCTCGGTGATGGTGAAAGGATCGCCGTTTTTGATGCTGACGAAGATCGAACCTACTTTGACGTACGGGCCAAAACGACCGATGTTGGCCACGATTTCCTGTCCGTCCTCGGTCGTGCCGACCTCTCGAGGCAATTGGAACATGGTTAGCGCTTGGTCGAGGGTGACCGTCTCGAGGCGGGCGTTTTTCGGAAAATTGGCGAAACGCGGTTTTTTGTCCTTGTCCTTGTCGCCCTCCCCCATCTGTAACATGGGGCCAAAACGACCGATGCGAGCGAAAACGGGCTGGCCGGTTTTCGGATCTGTGCCCAAGTTTCGGACGCCGGATACCGACGAGCGATCGATCGATTTAGCGCCGTCGATCAATTCGTGAAACGGATCATAAAAAGCGCGGAGCATGTTGGTTTTGTCGAGTTTGTCCTCGGCGATCTCGTCAAGTTCGTTCTCGACGCGCGCCGTGAAATCGTAATCGACGATGTCGGTAAAGTGGCCACCGAGAAAATCGCTCACCACAGTGCCGACGGCCGTTGGCAAGAGTTTGCCTTTGGTGGCGCCGGATTTTTCGGTGATTATGTCGCGAGTCACCTTGGTCGTGGCTAATCTTAATTCGATGATCTCGCGTTCTTCGCCGTCGCTGCTGCCCTTTTCGGCGTAACCGCGCGTTTGGATGGTGCCGATAATCGTGGCGTAGGTGCTGGGTCGGCCGATGCCGAGCTCCTCGAGTTTTTTCACTAACGATCCCTCGCTGTAACGTGCCGGCGGACGAGAAAAAGCCTGCCTGGCGGTGATTTCCTTTGCGCCTAGTTCATCGCCCGCGGACAGAGGCGGCAGGATTTCTTCTTTGTCGGCACCGTACATTTTGAGAAAGCCGTCGAACAGGATGACTTCGCCTTTGGCAATAAAAGTAGCTCGCTCTTCTGGCGATATTCTTTCGCGCACCATTCCCTCGCGCCCGTCGTTACGGGGCTCGGTCATTGCCGCTGCGCTCGTAAGCGCAGAGCCTGCGCGAGAAGAACAATCGCCAGCGCTCGCAATATCAATCGTCACCGTCGTGCGCTCGATCTTGGCGTCGGCCATTTGCGAGGCCAGCGTGCGCCGGCGAATCAGGTCGTATAATTTCTGGGCTCGTGGCTCGCCGTCGATCGTGGCGCGCGCCGGATCGGTCGGTCGAATCGCCTCGTGCGCCTCTTGGGCACCGGCCGATTTGGTTTTGAATTTGCGAATTTTGAGATAATCCGCGCCGAACTGCTTTTCAATATATTTACCCATCGCGCTCAGGAATTGGTTTGACAAATTCAACGAATCAGTGCGCATATAGGTAATCATGCCGGATTGGTACAGCTGTTGCGCCAGGCTCATGGTGGTGCGGGCGCTCATGCCGAGCCGGGCGTTGGCGTCCTGTTGCAGCGTGCTGGTGGTGAACGGCGGCAGCGGTTTTCGTGTCGCCGCGCCGGTCTCGACGTCCGCCACGGTGAATTTCGCGCCGATCAAACTCTCCAAAAATTCCCTCGCCGCATTCTCGTCGGGAAAATCGGTCGACAGAGTTGCTTTAATAGCCTCACCGTCATCGCGAGGCGGCTCGTCGCCTTTTGAGAATTCTCCTGAGACTTTGAAAACAAAACTCGACTCGAAATCCTGGATTTCGCGTTCGCGTTCGACGAGCAGGCGCACTGCTGGAGATTGGACGCGGCCGGCCGATTTGCCGCCGGGGACTTTGCGCCAAACCACCGGAGATAATTCAAAACCGACCAAGCGGTCGAGGATCTGGCGGGCTTGCTGGGCTTTGACCAAATTCATGTCGATGCGACGCGGATTTTTGATGGCTTCATCGATGGCCGACCGAGTGATTTCGTGAAAGACGATGCGGTTGACTTTGGTTGGATCGAGCCCCAGCGCCTCCGAGAGATGCCAAGCAATCGCCTCACCTTCGCGATCCTCGTCGGTGGCGAGCCAGACGGTTTTGGCTTTTTTGGCGGCCGCCTTTAGCTCGGCGACGGTCTTTTTCTTGTCCGGATCAACGGTGTAAATCGTGGCGAAATCGCGATCGGTGTCGATGGCTTTTTGGCCTTTTTTTAGTTCTTTGTCGGTCGGGATACTGCGAATGTGGCCGACGCTGCTCATGACGGTGAAATCTTTGCCGAGGTAACTCGTAATAGTGCGGGCTTTGGCGGGGCTCTCGACGATGACTAAATTGTTTATGGTTTTTTCCGGCATACGGGGAAAAGTTTAGCACGGACAATCGATTTTGGCAAACGGCCTCGACGAAAAAGATTGCCGAAACATGAGGCCGGCAATCTAAAATCCTCGAGAAACAGGTTATTTTTTGATGAATTGTGGTAGTTTGCTAATTATCGGGACTTTCTTCATCTGGCCGTTGGCGGCGCCGAACAAACCGATGAGGTCAACGATAAGGATGACAAAGCTCGGAATCCACAAAATCCAAGTAATCAGGTTCGCCATAGTATAATTACAACCCGACAATGAACCCGACCAGATCGAGCTAACGCAGTTGCCGACAAAAGCATTCCAGATGAAGCTATTGACAATGCCGACCACCACCGACACGATGATCGCCCAAATCAAAATGTTCATGCCTTGGATGGCGTGAAAACGCACGAATTTGTTCTTGTCCTCGGCGAAATATGGGATGAATGCCAGGATGTAGGCCAAAATCGCCATGCCCTTGCCCTGTTCGATTTCTTGTTTAGTCACACCGCCCTTTTTGTCTTCGTGCTCTTTGCTATCGTGTACTTGTTCAGTCATTTGACAACTCCTAAAGGTTTAATTTAACGATCAGTCGCGCCTTTCTATTCCTTATGCTTCCTACTCCTTTCCCGCTGTAAAACACTAACATTATAGCATATGTTTAAAAAGTCTAGCTACTTTTTAATGACCAATGATTAGCCCCGAGCGGGCGGATGCGGCCGTTGACCTCTAGCATGGTCATGGCCACGTTGTAATCGGCGGCCGCTAGTTTGGTGACGCGCAGGATTTCGTCGCCGTCCGAAACGCCGCTGGCTAGGCAACGCAAAATGGCGGTTTCGATGTGGTCGCGGCCTTTGATAGTGCGAACGAGCTCGGCCGAAGATTGTTTAATAGTGTCGTCCGGAAAACTGTTCAGGAATTTCTCGGTCACGGCCGCGTTCGATCGGGCGTAGAGATCGCGCAATTTTTCCATGACGTCGTCGACCGTGAGCACCGGCGTGGCGCCCTGGGCGATCAGGCGATTACAGCCGATCGACAGAGGTGAAGTAATATTACCCGGCACGGCCATGAGTTCTTTGTTCTGAGCCAAAGCATGAGCGGCGGTGTTGAGCGTGCCGGACGAGGCGCCGGCCTCAACAACGACCACCACGTCGCTGAGTGCGGTGATTAGGCGATTCCGCCACAGGAAATTGCCGCGATAAACCGGCGTGTCGGGTTCGTATTCGCTGACGACCGCCCCGCCCTGCTCGATAATTCGCTGGCGCAAAATCCAGGTCGAGCGCGGATATTTGTTGGCCAAACCATTCCCAACCACGGCAACAGTGATGCCGCCACCGTCCAAGGCGCCCTGCGCGGCCAAGCTATCGTGGCCAATCGCTAGACCGCTGACGACGATAACGCCCCGCGCCGCTAGCGCCGCGGCCAGCCGCAGAGTCACGCCACGGCCGTATTCGGTTGGCTTTCTCGACCCGACAATAGCCACGGTGGGGCCCGGTTCAGGCAAATCTCCTTGATACCATAATCGTTTTGGCAGCCTGTCAATAACAGAGGTACGCTGTAAGAATTTATCGTTCTTCGGTGAGATTTCCTTGATATTATTCATAATTTATTGAAAAAGTGTTGACAAACAAACCCGAGCGTGCTATAATGGACAACGTGATCGTATGGAGATCATACGAAACGCACCTTATACCCCCATTTTAACAGAAGCGCTATTCGTAGCGCAAATGTTAGGCTACGCGCGGATGAAAGTATCTACCCTCCACTTTCGCCGCCCCAGTTCGTGATTCGTGAGCGAAGCACGGGCGTTCACGGCGGCAATCGGCGCGTATCTAATCCCTTTGACCGGCGGACCCCAAGTGTGAGGTGGGTCGCGCTTGAACCAATCGGTTCTGCCTTGAACTGGGTGCGTCGAAGGGCTGAATAACCGCGCTGTTTAGCGATGCCCACCCTTGCTAGACGCGCGGTTTTTTGGAACCACGAGACAAACCTACGGTTTTTCTAATCGGCCAGTTGGCAAAGCCAAGTTTTGATAAATCAAAACCAAGCTGGCCTGCTCTTTTCCCTAATATGATATGTCACTAAATTCATCGATGAATCGGCTGACTTGTTCGAAAATGACCGGCAGATCGGCCTGTTCGCTGCGTGAGAATTTGCCGAGAACGTAATCGGTGTCGCGAGTGGTGGCGGCCAGGTGATTGGCCGTGCCGATGCGCAGCCGCGCGAAATCGGATCCGAGGTGCGCGATGATCGATTTCAGGCCGTTGTTGCCGCCGTCACTGCCCTGCTGGCGCAGCCGGATTTTAGAAAAAGGCAGATTGAGATCGTCACAGATCACCAAAATATCTTTTGTCGGGATTTTGTAAAATTTGGCCAAGGTAGCCACGACCTCACCGGTCAGATTGTAAAATTTCTGTGGTTTGACGAGCAGGATTTTCTCGGATTCGTTGGTCGTTTCGATTATCTCGGCCAGCGCCGCGCCGAACTTGGGCGAGTTTTTGAATTTGACCCGCCGATGCTTGGCATAGAAATCGCCCGCCATAAACCCGATGTTATGGCGAGTCTTGCGATACTTTAACCCTGGATTGCCGAGAAAAATGATTAGTTTCATACCTTAATTCTAGCAGACTCTTGCAAAATTTCGAAACATGAGATATCATGAAAGCGTTAGCTAAATGAGGAGGGTGCATGTATAGTTTCGCGTCAAGAAAAAATTTTGAGTTCGAGGTGTGGCATTGGCCTTCGGCGGGAGTCGTTGCGGGGATCGTGTGCGGTGCCCTGCTCCTTTATGTGCTGACCGCGTTTCTGTTGGCTCGGCTATTTCGCAAGGCCGGCGTGCCGACCTGGAAAGCGTGGGTGCCGTTGTATAATTTGTGGAAATTCTTCCAAATCGGCGGCCGGGTCGGCGTTTGGTCGCTGCTACTACCGGTGGTGATTTTGTCGGCGGCCGCGCTGGCTTTGTTCGTCGGCGACTGTGGCTACAAACACGATTGGCAACAAACAAACGAAATCGTGACCCTAGTTTCGCTACTGGTCATCCTAATATTGGCGACGGTGGCCTACGTGGCGCAGTACATAGCGGCCGTGTGGAGCATCACCAAAAAGCTCGACAAAAACCTAGTCTATTTGTTACTGCTATTCGTCAACCTCGGCCCATCGTTGTGGCTGTGGATAATGGCGCTCGATAAATCGAAATGGAACGACAAACTCGGCAGCAAAAGCCTCGCCCCAGAGATGAAGAAAAAAGACGCGAAGAAGAAAAAGTAGGCGATCGCGGCGCGCCAGAGCGCAGCGTTGACAAATCACACTAGAAGTGCTACAATGTGCACATGGCGTCATTGCACGATTCTCCGTTGGTTGTAGATAGCCCGAATCCAACCGCTCTTAATGCGGGGGGGGGTCTAAGTGGTGATTCAACTCCTGTAGTCCCTCCGAATGTTCGTCAAACACAAATTTATCTAAATGCTGGATTAGATCCGAATCGAGAGATATCCGTTAATTATGAGGGGCAAGTAATATGGTCTGACGAAGGCTACTCGGCAAAGCAAAGCCACTTTATTTATCCGTGGACCAATGAGGCACTGACAGATTGGTACGATAGACTCAAGGTTTACCTAGCGGGCAAAAAGGTTGTCGCAGTTTGCAACAGCGATTTCGTACTGACTGCAGTTATGGCTGGTGCCGAGCAGCCCGTAAGAGTTATCGATAACAATCTAGCCTCACTGTTCTTCGCAGAGCTCAAAGCTGTCGCTGCCTCCAGATTGGATCGGCTGGAGGATTTCAAGCGATTTTTTAAAACTTTCGCAAACCCTTCACTCCGTCCTGAACATGAAAGAGTAGGTTTTTTTGGCGAGGTCTTCGAAGATCTGTCTCCTCACCTATCTGATCACTCACGCGGCTATCTCAGTCAGGTTTTTGAAAGCGTCTATATCCGCAAACACCTGATTTCAAGAAGAGGCGCTAACAATGGCAGGGCGCGTAATGCGCCATATCTGCAAAACGAAAGTGCATACTCCAGCGTTAGACTAGCTAGTTCTAGAGTAGAGTTTTGCCCCGAATCGATAGAACAGTTTTTTGGCGCTATGGTGCTCGGTAGGCTGACGCCTCATTCGCAGTGCGATACAGCTTATCTATCAAATGCACCTGCGTGGATTAGCCTTTATGGCTGGGGATCCGACGATAGTGTTATAGGAGTTGTCAATGCGGTCAGTGATGGTGGACATGTACTGATAGCAACCGATGGCTATAGACAAGAGGAATCCTTACTACTTGCAAACAACACGGGCGCCCGTTTGACGCGTATCCGACGAGATCCCCCTGGAAGAAAAACCGCCTTTAACGAGATGTCTGTGTTCTATAGATACCACGAGACCGATCTGTTGAGCTAACTAGCGACAACTAAGCTACACTGACTTTTGCGGCGCTTTACTTACTTTTTCATCTGTTTCTCATCACGAAAACTAAACTTGATCGGCGTGCCGTTGAAGCCGAATTCGTCGCGGAATTGGCGTTCGAGGTAGCGTTTGTATGACCAATGGATGAATTTGAAATTGGCGCCATAAATCACAAACCACGGTGGCGCGACGTCGGTTTGGACGACGTAACGGAATTTCGGGTGCGTGTTTTTGAGTCCGGCCGGCGGGTGTTTGGCGACGGCCTTTTGTAGGATTTTGTTGAGTTGGCTGGTGGGGATTTTGCGCTGGCGTTCCTCGGCGATGGTGGCGGCCAGCTCGAAAATCTTGGCGACGTTCTGTCCCGTCACGCTCGAGGTGAAAATCACTGGCGCCCACGGCACGAAATCGAAATTATTTTTTAGCGTGGCTAGCGCGTCTTCGGCGGCGAATTCCTCGCCCTTTAGATCCCATTTACTAACGGCCAAGATCAAGCCCTTGCCTGCCTCGGCGATCATGCCAGCCAGTTTTTGATCGAGCGCCACGCTGGTGTCCTGGGCGTCGACGAGCAGCAAGCAAATGTCGGCTTCCTCGATGGCCGCGACGGTGCGCAGCACGCTGAATTTCTCGACGCCGCGCTCGATTTTGCCGGGCTTTCGCACGCCGGCCGTGTCGAGGAGCTCGATCGTCCGCCCGTGATATTTCACGCTCACGCGGTTGATGTCGCGCGTCGTGCCGGCCACCGGCGCTACGATGGCCTGTTGTTTTTTGCTCAGGGTGTTAAAGAGGTGCGATTTGCCGACGTTGGGGCGGCCGATGAGGGCGAGTTTGAGGGGTTTTGTGTCAGTGGATGCGTGCGCTTCCGCCAGAACATTGCCTTGGCGTACGCGACTCAAGCCCGTCGTTACGGGTTTCGTCGCTCTCTCCTCATCCGTCATTCCGGACGACGCCAAGTCAAGTTCTGGCTGCGCGCTTGCGCCAGCTACCTCGGAATCTTCTTTCCGAAACCGTCCGGAGTCACGACGAGGCGAGAGCGATTTCTCCTGTAACGACAGGCAGAAATCGCGTATTGAGGGAGGAGATTCCGAGGTAGCATTCATGCCGACAGATTTTGCTATCTGTTCCATAAGCCGACTGATCCCGCGATTATGTTCGGCCGAAGTCTCGACGATGTCTTTGATGCCGAGGCGCAGATATTCGTCTGGTGATATTTTTTCTTTCAAATCGGCCTTGTTCAGCACCAAAATGACTGGTTTTTTCGATTTTAATACCTTTTTCGCTATGTCGCGGTCGGTCTGGTCAGGATATTCGGTGATGTCTTTGACGAGCAAAATCAGATCGGCCGAGTCGATAGCGTCGTCGACTTGATCCTGGATGGTCGCCTCGAAATCGTCCTCGGGATCCTTCAGCCCAGCGGTGTCGACCAAGACAAAACGATCGTTAACAGTGCGGACGACCGAGTCGCGCGTCGTGCCAGCCTCGCGGGCGACGATGGCGTCTTTCCGCCCGATGAGGCGGTTGAACAGCGAAGACTTGCCAGCATTAGTCTGGCCGACAATGGCGACGATTGGAAGTTTGGTTGACATAATCAGATAGATTGTATCAGATATAATTAAATTTATCAATTGACCGACGCTAATATTTGTTGTATAATTGTCGAATGACAGGAAATGAGCAGCGATTTAGCTCAGCTATGAATGGAGTCTTAGAAAGCGTTCCGCACGACATCAGTGGCTTCCCGTTTTTTGCGGCCAGTTGCGCGCGGGTTGCCATGATGCCAGACGGTGATGTTAGGGGGGGGGCTATGGCTGTTGATGAAACAGAGCGTACAAAAGAAATTCGGAGGAGCATAAGAAAATACAGGCTGTACAGGGCGCTTCTGGGACACGCAGGTATGGAGGCTCCAAAAACTGATCAGGAAGAAGACGAGTATAATAGAATGCTGAAAATGTCGGGTCTGCACGCAGAAATCGACGGGATCCTTGGGGAAATAAAAACCAGCAAATGGATATTGGCAAGCAGCAAGAAAAGGCTTCGTCGGACTTCCAAACGCAATGAAAATAGAGGTACCATGAAGAGTAGTATAAAACGGCGTAAAACTGACATCGGCGAGTTGATGAATAAGGCATGCGAGCTAATAGAGAGCCTAAAATCCGATCACCAGCAAGCTCACCAGGAAGCTGCGGCTAGACAGCGCATAGGTCGTCGCTGGCTGGCGCGTCTAGCCGTTGCTCGTCAAAATTCAGCTTCGAAATAAATCTCACTTTACTTCTTAAGCTCCGCCAAAACTTTTGCGGAAGGTTTGTTCGGGATGGAAGCGATGGTCTTGCCGCCGTAGGTAAAGACCACTTTGTCGTCGTTGGTGATTTCGCCTATGATGGTGGCTTTGGCTTTCTTGGAGCGGATCGCCGCGAGGACTTTGTCGACGTCACCAGGATTGACTTGGAGCAGGAAGCGCGCCTGTGTTTCGTTGATCAAGGTCGCCTCGGGCGTGTTGTCAGAAGCCTCCGCGTTGAGAGGCACCACCGACAAATCGACCTTTGCGCCCAGCCCGCCGTAGCGAGCCGACTCGCAGGTTGCGGCGCCGATGCCGGCGGCCCCAAGGTCGGAACAAGCGTTGATTTTGCCGGTCGCGAACGCCGCCAGGACGCCGTCCATGGTGATTTTTTCTTCCCCAAAGAGGGCTTTGGCCGGACGCATTTCGTCGGCGAATCCGGCTCGAAACGCCGTGTCGTTGCCGTCGTTGCCAGTCTCGCCGATCAGGATGATTTTGTCGCCGATGTTTTTGGCTGGCTTGGTCAAGGGTTTGTCGGTGACGAGCACGCCCACGACCGACGCCACGAGTGCCGGTACGATGTCGGAAAACGAGGTCGAAAAACCGCCGCCAGCGATGCCGACGCCCAAAACGTCGCACATGTCATGGACACCGTCGATCATTAGGTTGACTCTGTCGGCGCTGGTCATTGTTTTGCATTTGCCGCAGGTGCAAGTCTTACCATCGCCCTTTAGTCCGCAAGCTCCGACTAAAACTTTGCTCTCGAGCGGTCGTGTGCCGATAAAGTCAAGCACAGCCAAAGGCTTGCCGCCCATAGCCACCACGTCCCGGATGGCGCCTCCCGCACCGGTTGCCGCCGAATCATAAGGCGTGGCCACGCAAGGCGAGCAATGACTCTCCAATTTGAGCACGATGGATGTGTTGGTGCCGGGAATTTTCACGACGCCAGCGTCGTCGTTGGCATCTGGCCCGACCACCATCAGCCCTGGGAACATTTTGTTGACTCGATCATTTAGTTTTTTGAATTTGCCGAAATCGATCGCTTTGTCGATGTTGTGATGCAAATGCACAAAAAGCCCGTGCATCAACGCTTTTTCGATCTTGTTCATACCAAACCCTCCTTTTATTAGATCTACAAGTATTCTAGCACTCACTGAATTTTAGTGCAAGAAAGTTTTATTTCCTGACTTCCAAAGTCTCGCCGCCAAAAGTAATATTTTGCGGTTCGATGATAACTCGTTTTTGGCCGGTCTCGACGCGGCCGGCCACGACGGCGGAAAGTCCCTGCTCGGCGGCGATTTTGATGACTCGCGGCGCGTCCTTTTCCGACACAAAAATTGCAAAACCGGCGCCCACATTGAACGTGGCGTACATTTCTTTACCGTCCATGCCGGACAACTTTTGAATCAAATCGAACTCGGGCTGGATCGGCATAATTTTGTCCAAACGATAAGTAAAATCGGCCGTGGCACGCATGATTTTGCGCCAACCGTGACCGGTGATGTTGGCCATGTAATGTGGCTGCACGCCGGCCTGCAAAATGTTCCGCACGAGATTAACGTAAAGATGCGTCGGTGTCAAAATAGCTTCGCCAAATAACCGACCGTCGGGCAATTTCTGCTCATACAGGCCGGGATTTTCATCGGCCAATTTTCGCACCAGCGAGATGCCGTTGGCGTGGATGCCGCTACTCTCGATCAAGACAATCGCGTCGCCGGCCGCCAATTTGTCGCCGAGAACTAGGTTCTGTTTCGGATTGATGACGCCCACGGCCGAGCCGCCCAAATCGACGGCGCTGGGGTTGATGATGCCTTTGAGCGCCGGCGTTTCTCCCCCGCCCCACACGGCGCCGATTTCCTGACAGGCGGCTGCCCAACCGTTGACCAAATCGGCCGCCCGCTCGCGGTCAGTCGTCCAGGCCGAATCACCGACGGCAAAGTAAGCGTTGACGACCTGCGGCATGGCACCGACCACGATTAGATCGTTGACGATCATGGCCACGGTGTCGCGAGCCAGCGCATCGTAATAGGTTCGACCGGTGACTTTTCGCATCGCGTCAGCCACGAGATTTTTGGTGCCGAGGCCTTCGATTACTAGGGATCGATAAACGTCGCCTTCTTCCCAAACATAAGCCGACTCACCGCGCGAAGCCTCGATTTCCACGCCGCCAAAGTTCGCCAAATTGCCGGACGTCTCGGCGGCCGCGCCCTGCGCTAGGACTTTTACTTGGTCGAGTTCTTGGTAATTCACGCCCGATTTGGCGTAGGTTGATTGAGATTTAGTCATCATTCCTCCTTTAGCTATCCAAATATTTTTGCCAACCTAATTTGCCTAGTTTGGTGTCTTTGTCGACGACTTTGGCGGATTGTTTTTGCCTAAAGGAATTGTATTTGGTGGCTAGCGTTTGGTCGGCTAGCGCCAAAATTTCCACCGCGTAGAGCGCTGCGTTCTTGCAACCATTTTCGGGCATAGTCGCCAGAGTAATCCCAGGCGGCATGGCGATGTTACTCCACAGCGCTTCGTGGCCGTGGTTCGGGTTCCGGAGCGGTATCGAAATGATCGGCAAAGTCGTATAAGCCGCCAACACGCCGGCCAAATGCGCTGACATACCGGCACCCGCGATGATGATTTTTAGTCCGCGCTCGCGCGCCTCCGAAGCATATTCAGCGGCCGCGTTTGGCGTGCGATGAGCCGAAATGATGCGCATCTCATAGGCAACGCCGAACTCGTCCAAGGTTTTCGCCACCTCGCCCATAGTGCCGAGATCCGAATCCGATCCCATAACGATGCCGATTAAGGGTTTAGTCATTTCCCATCCTCCTTTATCATTTCGAGAATCAGTTGCGCGCAGTCGATTTGATTGGGAATGTTGACTTTTTGGTCGCGCACCCGCCAAATATCCGGGGTGATTTCGTCGGCTATATAGATGTTTCGATCTTCGTCAAAGCCGAGCTCGATTTTGAAATCAATCAGAGTTAGGTCGAACCGGGCGAGTTCTTCTCGTAGGACTTCACCGACTTTTACCAGGAGGTCGAGGGCTTTGTCGTATTCGCCTTCTCTCAAGATATCTTTCATCAGACAAAGACGCTCGCTAATCAACGGGTCTCCTTGGGCATCGTCCTTTAGAGTGACTTCCGTGTACGGCGGGTCAAAAGCTATACCGGGCTCGAGACTGAACCTTCTGCACATGCTGCCGGCTGTGTAGTAGCGCAGAATAAATTCGAGCGGCGGAACCGTGATTTTGCGGACTTTCATGAGGCCTTTTTCTTCGTCGGCGCCGAGATAGTGAGTCGGGATGCCTTTTGCCTCCATCAGCTCAAGAAAATATTTGGATATGGCGAGGCCGGTTTTGCCTTTGCCGGTGACGCTACCGCCGACCGTGTTCGAGCCCGGGTCGAACTTGCCGTCTTCGCCCGTAGCGTCGTCCTTGAACAGCAAAAAATATTCGCCGCTCGTCTCGTCGAGCAGCACGTCTTTTGTTTTGCCTTTATACAAAGTTTTCATAGTAAAACCCCCTCTCAAGTTTACAATTACATTGTAACACACGTGGCAATAAATGCTAAAAGTCGTCTTTTTTGGCGCTCAAAAACGAGCTCCAACGCCGGATGAAACCGAGGATGGTTTTGAGTGGCAACTCGACGAACATGTCTAAGAAACGCGACACGATATTGATCCGAGCGTAGGTTTCGTTGATCTTGCGACCGACCGCGACAAACGGCATGTACAGGAAATCGCGAATCGTCGTAACAGAAGTCTGAGCTTCGTCGCCGATCTCGATTTCGCGAATGGCGCGACTGAGACGAAAGCCGAGGAAGCTAGCCGTTGAGATAAACACAAAGAAGATAGCCAGATGAATCCACTCGAAATGCGCATAGTACATCAACAGCCAAGCCACGCCGATAAACACGCCGACAATGATCAAACCATAAGCCGTGTTCCAACCAACGCCGAAGGTTTTCTGGCGGCCTTTGATGAATGGCTTGCTCGGGATCGGCTCAAACAGCACGCGGGTGATTTCGCGATTTAGAGCGTGCGTGTTGCCGGACGACGGCATGAGAAGTGTCAGACGCAGCGCGATCATGTACAGGGGCGGCAGCGCCAAATTAACAATCAAAGGCAGCCATTGCACCGTGCTATGCACCCAAAGATCATACGGCACTTCGATGGCGATGCCGATGATGAACTTGGTGATAACCAAAAAGATCACGCTACGGACGATGCCGCGGCTGATGTTTTGCGAGACTGATTTGTACGCCTCGCCGATGGCTAGGTTATATTGCTCGGAATAAGATTTGTCGCTAGTTAGGCGCTCGGCGGCGTTGTCGTCGTTACTGGCCGCCAAAAGCGCAATGCGAAATGGCGCGCCGTTTCGGCTGGCTATTTGGATCAATCGTTTGAGGGCGGGACTAGCGGCGATTTGGTCGATTTGGGTGTTGAACTTGGCGAACTCCACGGCGTGATCCAACGACACTTGGTAGCGCGCCGTGAGACCGAGGCGAATGGCGGCCGGGTCTTCGCGCAGTAGTGATTGCTGTACCGCCATGAATAAGGTAGCCTCGTAGCTGGCTGGCTTTTCCCCAAAAATCGCGGGCGCATCGATGGCGCTCAAGAAATAATTATAAGCCAAATCGGTAAACACCGCGTTCAGGCGATGATCGCGCAGCTTGTGTTCGATGGCGGCCGACATCGGCGCCAACGTCCAACGATCGGCTGTTTCGCGCGGAAATTTCTGGAGCAATTTAGTGCGCAAATGCGTGTACTCGCGCACCAAATGTGAAATCTCATTAACAGTAGTCAAAGTAACCGAATCGTTCTCGAGATAACCCGCCAAAGTCAGCTCCGTGATCAACTCCTCGCCGATGTCATTCAATTTGAAATCCGGCGTGAGATAAATGCGTTTGAAAAACCGCCTGATGGCTCGCATCAAGAGCAAATTCTCATCGGCGTTCTCGCTGGCATTTCGCAAGCTCTCATACAAATAAGTCAAACCGGCGCCGGTGGTTTGGACGTGGATTTTTTCCCGCGTCTCGTTGCTAGCTCGCTCGCGATCCTGGGCGTCGCGAACCAACCTTAGCTCGTGCGCGAATTTCTTGGCCAGGGCGTTCGGTTCTTTCATAGCTTATATAATAAGTTTCCACTGCCCTGTTGTCAAGTCGTCCAAGTGATAATTGCCAAAGTCAGTGCGATGAAGTTTAGTGACGGTGTAACCAAGAGCCGCGAAAGTCCGACGGATCTGGCGATTGCGCCCTTCGTGCATCGTGATGCGCCAGTGGCGTCTCGGAGGAAGGTTTGGCCTGCCGCCCAACCCCAAACCATCTTCATTCCTCCTCGACGAAAAATCACGATGTTCTTCATCGCTCAAACCTCGGTTGTCTGCGGAACTCGCTGCGCTCAGACAGTCCTCGCCAAGCCGGGATTTTCGCTCGTCATCACTCAGATTTTTCGGAGAGTCGTCAGAAAGAGATTTGGGATTGGGCTTTGCCTCTCTCTCCTCTAGCGTGAATCGGCTTTTGCCGTCAGGGAGTTCGATGCCAAAGTCGGAAATCATCTGTTGATGGAGCGGTTCGAGCGGATGGTCGAGCTCGACTTCGTAGATTTTGGTTTTGGCAAATTTGGGATGCGTCATCGAGAATGCCAAATCACCGTCATCAGTCAGCAAAATCAAGCCAGAACTGTCGCGATCGAGGCGACCGACGGTTTTTAGCTTGCGGTACTTGGGCGGCAACAGTTCATAAAGAGTCTTAGCGTCTTTCGCCTGGGCGCGCCGCGAGCTAACGTAACCGACGGGTTTGTTCAACATGACGAGAGTGCGTTTCTCGGGCAGTGTCAACTTTTTGCCATCGAGAGTGACGGTCGGCTCCAAAGCCAAACCGTCTTCCCTCGACACGCGATTTCTGCCTGTCGTTACAGGAGAAATCGCTCTCGCCTCGTCGTAACTCCGGACGGTCTCGGGAAGAGGTTTGGCTTTGGGCTGGCTAGTCACGTCAATGACTGTTCCCAATCTCGCTACTTTGCCGTTGACTTTGGCGCGGCCGGCGACGATCAAATCATCGGCCTCACGGCGAGACTTGCCGGTGGCGCTAGCGATAAATTTGTTTAGACGCATGAGATTTCTCTAGGGTTGTTTCGGGAAAGTCGCAGTATCATCGGCCGGCGTGGACGGTAAACTATCGATGCTGATGGCGCCGGTCGAGTCGACTTGGATGCCGGGAGCATCAACTGGCGGCGGTGCCGGCGGCGTAGCGATTTGCGATTGGAACTCGGGCGATTGGGGTTGGTCTATGATGTCTTTGGCTTCCTCGTTGGCGATCAAATTCTGGACATCGACCGGCGGAGTCAGACTCTCCCCCGTTGGTTCGATGACGCGAGCACGTGCGCCGCTTTGCGCTAAATCAACCGACGGTTGGTAAGGCGCCTCTGGCTCGTCGGGATCACCGTCTTTGGGTTGAAAAGATTCAACCGGCGGCTGGTCGGGCGCGGCTTCGATCGGCGGTGCCACCGGCGGTAAATCAGGCGGCGGCGTGGCTGGTGCTGGTAGGGGCGGCGTTTCGGCGATCGGTGTAATTTCGGGAGTGGCTATCGGCGCGGGCGGTGCGGGAACGTTCGGCGTAGTCACGACCGGCACATTGGGCGGCGTGGTCGGCAGAGTCGGTGCCGGCACACCGGCGGTAGTCGCGGGTGCGGTGGCGGCCGGAGGATTGACCGGCGATTGGTTGGGTGCGGGCGCGGCGGGCGGCGTTGCCTGAGGCGCGGCGCCGGCTTCGGCCGGGTTATTTCGGTCGCCCAAAACTTCATGAACAGTATTGACCACGTCTTCGATGCCGACTTGGCTTTTGACGAGATAGCGATCAGCGCCGAGACTTTCGCCTCGTTCGCGATGTTGGTCGCCGCTCAGCGCTGTCATCATGATGACTTTGATGTCTTTGGTGGCTTCGTTGGAACGGAGTAGATCTAACATCTCAAAACCGCTGATTTTGGGCATCATAATGTCACTAATAATCAGCACTGGTTTTTCGCGGATAGCTACCGCCAGGGCTTCTTCGCCGTCGCCGGCGCTAACAATATCATAACCCTCCGCTAGCAAACGCACGCCGTAAATTTCGCGCAGAGCTTTGTCGTCTTCGACTAGTAATATCTTAGCCATCGCCATACATTATACCGTTTATGTTTAGCTCATGCAACAGTCTTTTCACTCAACCCCCTTAGCATTATTTATAGTGGCGGCTTGTCGCTGGCGAGCTTTGATCTCGCGGGCTTTGACGATGGCTTGGTCGCGCGACAGAATATCAAATTCCACCCAAAAGGTCGAACCGCGGCCGTAATCGCTCTCCACGCCGACTTTGCCGCCGAGCTTCTCGGTCAGTTTTTGGATCAGATACAGACCCAAACCCGTGCCACCGATCTCGCGCGTATCGCTATTATCGACTCGATAAAATTTCTGGAACAGATGCGGCACGTCTTCGGGCGGAATGCCGATGCCGGTGTCAGCCACGCTAATGCGAACGCGACCTTGGTTTTCGGCGGCGCTGACTTTGATGGTTCCCTGCTGCGTGTATTTGATGGCGTTGCCGATGAGGTTGTCCAAGATTTCTTGGAACTGATCCAAATCAACGTAAATAATGTAAAGCGGTTGAAGTTTTCCGGAGCTTTCGTAGGTCAGCGTCAAGCCGTTTTCTTTGGCTTGGTCTTGCAATTGCTCAACACATTGGCGAGTGGCCGCGCCGGCGTCCACCAAAATTAGGTGGCTGTACAGGCGGTTGTCGTCGAGTTTGGTGACGTCCAACAAATCCCGCAATAACCGACCGAGATGTTGCGCGGCGGCGTGGGCTTTTTTGGCGTAGACCTCTGTGCGAGCATCGATCGTGGCCGTGTTCGGGTTAAGTATCATGGCCAAATAGCCCTCGATGATCGCGACCGGCGTGCGCATCTCGTGGCTGGCGGTGCTGATGAAATCGGCTTGTTTGCTATTTTCCTGGCGCTTGGCGGCGACGTCACTAAAAACTATCACCACGTTGCTACCGGATTGAGCAATCGGCGCGGCGCTACCTTCGCCGATTGGTTTCTTTAATTTCTCAAAAAAGCTAACCTCGTGCGGTTTGACGGGCTCGCCTATCGGGGCGACGGCAACAGAAACGTGGGCGTACTTTTTCGAAGCAGTTTGCAAAAAAATGTCGCTCTCGGCCACCGGGTTGCCGGTGTGCATGACTTTGATGACGGGGTTGAGATCATCAGGTATAGCGTGCTGGGTGGCGTCGAAAAATTTAAAAATGCTGCGAAAATCTAGGTTGATCGCGTCGCTCACCTTCCAACCGGTCATCTTGGCGGCCGCCGGGTTGAACGCCGTAATGATGCCTTTATAGTCGACAATAGCCACGCCATCAGAGACAACATTCACAACGACGTTGACCGTCTCGGGAGCACTAAAAACCGCACTAGGATCGACGTGCTTGGCCTGTTTCTTCTTGGGACTCCCGAACGTATGCCCACCTTTCGATATATTATAAATAATTCGGACAACAGTCCACGATCATTGTAACATAAAAAGCATGAGCATGAAAAGACATTCATTTTTAGTTTTTGTGATAAAATAAAAAAGTGATTACATTAAAAAATCTCACTAAAAGATTTGGCCATAAAATCGCAGTTGATAATATTTCGATCAATATTCCTGAGGGTAAAGTCGTTGGTTTTCTCGGGCCGAATGGTGCGGGTAAAACTACCACGATGAATATGATTTTGGGTTTAGAAAAACCAACTGCGGGCGAAGCCAAAATCGATGGGAAAAATTACGTTGAGCTAAAAAATCCACTCAAAATTGTCGGTGCGGTTATAGGTCAGAATTTTCATCGGAATCGCTCGCCGCGCGCCCACTTGGAATTTCTGGCGGCCGCGACAGGCATCCCGCACGACCGCGTTGACGAAGTTTTAGAATTGACTGGCCTGACCGATGTCGCGGAGAAACCGGTCGGAAA
>Ga0123356_10000603_pt1 | contig 39724 bp, 32 predicted proteins | sample TergutEmb28metaG_2_FD_92546 | JGI IMG/M metagenome (GOLD analysis project Ga0123356, IMG submission 92546) | Embiratermes neotenicus P3 segment gut microbial communities from Petit-Saut dam, French Guiana - Emb289 P3 | ecosystem: Host-associated > Arthropoda: Insects > Digestive system > Gut ...
CCCGCACCCGCCGAGGGGGCGAGCCCCCTCGGAACCCCCGCTCGGCCGGCGCGGTGCGCCGACCTTCGGGGCCGACCTTCGGGCTGGGCGCCCTGTGCTCGTCTACGACGAGCCGGGGCGCCCCCCGTGACCCCCGCTCGGTCGGCGCGGTGCGCCGCGCCTCGTGTGGTCTTCCCTCGTGCGGCTCTCGGAAGCCCGCCCCTGTCCGGGGCACGTCTCCAGGCTCCCGTCCCGTCACCAGGTCCGCTCTTCTGCTCTTGCGGGTACCGGTGCTGTGCGGTCTGGGCAGCGCTGTGCCCAGGCCCCTGCAGAGGCCTGGGCACAGCGGTGACGATGTTCGTAGCCTCAGGGATCGAGGGCTACGGGGTGGGGAGGGTCAGGAGCCTTCCTCGATGATCTTGGCGATGTTGCGCTCGGCCATGGCGGTGATGGTGAGGACCGGGTTGACCGGGCCCGTCGAGCCAGGGATCAGAGCGCCGTCGAGCACGTACAGGCCCGGGTGGCCCAGCACGCGGCCGTAGCCGTCGGTCACCTTGCCGAGCACCGCACCGCCCAGGGGGTGGGCGGTGAAGTTCGCGTTGACGTCCGGCACCAGCCCGGGCACACCGGTCTTGATGTTGTTGGCGTCCGCCACGCGGTTGATGACCTCGCGCAAGGAACGGACCGTCTCGTCGTTGCCGCTCGACGGCCAGCCCAGGACGGCACCACCCTCAGGCTTGCCGTCCATGCGCAGCTGGGTGCGAGTGGTGGTGCGGTCCGTCCCCGGGTTGTAGGTGAACGACGACCGGGTGTCGTCCAAGGTCATGCCCAGAGAGGCGATCAGACCCAGGCCGATGAGAGACGGGTTCACCCCGACGCCCGGGACCGCCCAGTTCTCCAGGACCACCGGCAGACGGTTCTTGCCCTCGTCGAGGATGCGCGACGGAGACGGGTTGCCCTGGGTCAGCCCTGCCGACAGCGAGTGCCGCACGATGACCGCGGCGTCACCGTTGGTGCCCCAGCCCTGCCCGACGTGCTCGTTGAGGTTCTTCAGGGTGCCGGTGTGCCGAGCCCGCATCAGCAGCTCGGTGGTACCCATCGAACCGGCGCCCAGCACCAGGCGGTCGCAGGTCACGGTGACGTCCTTGCGCTCGACGTTGCCGAACGGGGTGATCAGGTCGAACCTCACCCAGTAACGGCCGCTCGGCTCCTGCCCGACAGCGGTGACCACACGCCGAGGGTGGATCGTGACCCTGCCCGTCGCCACAGCCTCGTTCAGAGCACCCTGGGTGAGGTCGAACTTGGCACCGTTGGAGTTGCCGAAGTTCGTCTCCCCCGCGGTGGCCGAAGGTCGCGACAGCCCGTCGAGCTCGTCCCGGATGACGTTCCAGGCGAAGTTCGAGTTCAGCTTCTCGGTGGTGTAGCCGGTCTTGCGGAACAGGCCGTCCCAGGTGCGACAGTGGCCGAACGGGTCAGGCTTGGGCCCGAGCCCGAGCAGCCCGAGGCTCTTGCCGTACCTGCCGTAGTAGATGTCGTCAGGCATGTGCGAGCCGCGCACGGTCGCCAGGGCCTTCGGGTACCAGGTCGAGCTCATCTCCTGGTAGCTCACAGAGCCCTTCCACACGTGGTCGAAGAAGCGCTGCTCGGGCGCGATCAGCACCCCGGTGTAGATGAGGGAACCCCCACCCACCCCCGAACCCTGCCAGACCTGGATGCCCGGGTGGTCCACGACCTCCAGGGCGCCGGCGAAGTAGTCGTTGGCCACCATCGGCAGGCCGTGCAGACCCTTGGGCACGCTCCTGCGGAACCACAGCGCCCGGCCGTCGGTGTCCTTGAAGAGCTGCTCCGGGGAGAAGGTGTCGCCCTGGTGGAGCAGCTTCTCTGTCGTCGTGCGGTACCGGGGGCGCAACGGCCAGCGCAGACCACGCTCGAGCATCGCGACCCGGACCCCCGCCTGGCCGAGCCGCAAGGCTGCCACGGCCGCGCCGAACCCGGTGCCGATGACGAGCACCTCGGTGTGCGAGGCGAGCGGGACAGGCTCCTGGAAGCTGGCGTTGAACAGCTCAGGGACCCGCGACCGGTAGAAGGCGTCCCCCTTGGGCAAGAACAGGGACGGGAGGGCCGACGGGGCCGGAGCAGCCGCCCCGGCCGCGGTCGCGGCGCCGACTCCTGTCGCTGCCGTCGCGACAACAGCAGCGGAGCCGGTGAGGAACGTGCGTCGAGAGAGCGTCATGACGATCCTTCCTGATGGTGTCAGAGGGTGCCTCGAGAACGACAACGCTATCGGCGCATACTGGTCGCAACTAGACCATACGGGTGAAAGGGATCGCGAATCTTCGCTCGCAGATGCCCCACCCGATCGGGTGAGGTCGAGGAAGAACCCCCGAACTTCGACCACCGTCACCTAGGCATGACGAGCCTGCTCACGGTGCCGCCATCAGTCAGCCTGATCCCGACAGACCAGGCTGGCCCGTCACCAGCGAGGGCCGCCTGCCATGGACTCGAGGCGGGCCACACGCTCGGCCATGGGGGGATGGGTCGCGAAGAGCTGAGACATCGAGCCACCTCGGAAGGGGTTGGCGATCATGAGGTGCGAGACGTCGACCAGCTTCGGGTCGGCCGGCAACGGCCGTGCCGAGGCGCCGGCCTCGATCTTGCGGAGCGCGGCGGCGAGGGCCAACGGGTCGCCGGTCAGCGCCGCACCCCCGGCGTCGGCGTCGTACTCGCGGCTGCGGCTGATCGCCATCTGGATCATCATGGCCGCCAGCGGGGCCAGGAACACCATGAGCAGCCCCACGAGCGGGTTGCCGCCCCGCTCCCGGGAGCCTCCGAAGAACATCAAGAACTGCGCCAGCGACGTGATGACCCCCGCGAGGGCCGCCGCCACCGACGAGGTCAGGATGTCGCGGTTGTAGACGTGCATGAGCTCGTGGCCGAGCACCCCGCGCAGCTCGCGCTCGTCGAGAAGGTCCAAGATGCCCTCGGTGCAGCACACGGCGGCGTTCGCCGGGTTGCGGCCGGTCGCGAAGGCGTTGGGCGCTCTCGTCGGTGAGACGTACAGGCGCGGCATCGGCTGACGGGCAGCGGTGGACAGCTCGCGCACGATGCGGTGCATCGCCGGCTGCTCCAGCTCGGAGACCGGCCGGGCGTGCATGGCACGGATCGCGATCTTGTCGCTGTTCCAGTAGCCGTACCCCGTCATCACCAGCCCGACGGCCACGAAGATCAGCAAGAACCTCGGGGTCCCCCCGCCGACGAGCCAGCCGATGCCCAGCAGCACGGCCCACAGCACACCGAACAGCGCGGCCGTCTTCAGCCCGTTGTGATGACTCCTACCCATCGTCGCCTTCTCGCCTTCCCGTCCAGGCGCACCGCGCGACGGCACGCCCCCTCGTCATGTCCGCACATCAGAACGCTCCCGGGCCCCCGCGCGTTCCCCCTCGCGTGCTCGAGCACCGTCGGACGCGTCGCTCAGGGTCGTTCGTGTCAGGCCCGGCGACCCAGCGAGATGTCGATCATGTCGTCCCGAGGCACGACCTTGACCCGCTCACGCCCCTGCGCGGCACCCAGCTGCTGCTCGTAGGCGTCCAACAGCTCCCAGCCGGTCCACGGGACCACCTGGACCTCTCGCGAGGCCAGCAGCGCGTCGACCGCGTCCGGGTCCGGGCTCGGTGCGCGGACCAGGCCGGGAGCGTCGGAGACCAGGTGGCGGACGGTCTCCTGCGCGTCGGACTTGGTGTGGCCGATCAGGCCGACCGGACCCCGCTTGATCCACCCGGTGCAGTACATGCCGGGGATCGGCTCGCCGTGGGCGTCGACCACCCGACCCTCACGGTTGGTGATGACCCCGGCCTCCGCGTCGAACGGCACGTCAGGCAGCGGCGAGCCGAAGTAGCCCACCGCCCGGTACACCGCCTGCACCGGCCAGTCGTGGAGCTCCCCCGTGCCGGTGGCGCTGCCGTCGCCGGTGAGCGCGGTCCGCTCGGTGCGCAGACCCACCACCGTGCCGTCCTCGCCGAGGATCTCGGCCGGACGGTGCAGGAAGTGCAGATGGATCCGTCTGCTCGCGGTCTGCTCCTCCGGGTCCTTCGCCGTCCAGTCCGTGAGGGTCTTCACCACCTGCTTGGTCTGGTTCGAGGAGTGGATGGCCGCCGTGGAGCCCTCGTCGAAGTCGTAGTCCTCCGGGTAGACGACGACGTCCACGTCTCGGACGTGGCCCAGCTCGCGCAGCTCCAGCGGGGAGAACTTCACCTGCGCCGGGCCGCGCCGGGCGAACACGTGCACGTCGGTGACCGGGGACCGCGCGAGCCCCTGCGCCACGTTGTCCGGGATCTCGGTGACCATGAGGTCTTCGACGTGCTTGGCCAGGATGCGCGCCACGTCGAGCGCGACGTTGCCGGCACCGATCACGGCCACGTGCTGGGCGTCCAGCGGCCAGGTGCGGGGCACGTCCGGGTGGCCGTCGTACCAGGAGACGAAGTCGGCCGCACCGAAGGACCCGTCCAGGTCGATGCCGGGGATCGGCAGCTCGGCGTCCTTGATCGCGCCCGTGGCGAAGATCACCGCGTCGTAGTGCTCACGCAGGTCTGCCAGGGTCAGGTCGGTGCCGTAGTCCACGTTGGCGAGCAGGCGGATGTCACCGCGCTCGAGCACCTTGTGCAGCGCGGTGATGATCTGCTTGATCCGTGGGTGGTCCGGGGCCACCCCATAACGGACCAGGCCATAGGGGGCGGGCAACCGCTCGATCAGGTCGACGGAGACGTCGAGACCGGAGCTGACGAGGATGTCCGCGGCGTAGGTACCGGCCGGGCCGGCGCCGACGACCGCGACGCGCAGAGCACTGCTCACGAGGGCCTTCGTTTCGCGGGGAGGGGAATCGGCGTCCAGTGTAGGCGGTCAGCGAGCGATGAAGGACGGAACGCGCTCGACGGCGACCCTGCGGTCGCCGAGCTGGATCTGCCAGCCCTCGGTCAAGGTGGCGCGTACCCCTGGGGGCAGCGGCACCGCCGCACCGTCGGGGCGCAGCAGGACGGTGCCGTTGGTCGAGCCCTCGTCGAGCACCCACAGGGCGTCGTGGGTCGGCTCTGGGCCGAACCTCAGGTGCACGCGCGAGATCGAGCGTGTCGGGTCCTCGATCACCACCGGGTGCACCGGCCGAGGCACCAGGTGGGACACGTCCCGGCCCACCGCACCAGGACCACGCACCTCGACGCGCTCCCCGGTGTCGAAGACCAGCCGGAGCCCGGCCGGCGCACCGGCAGGAGCATCGAGACGGGTCTGCTCCATCTCCTCGGGGGTCGGGGACCAGGGGGGCGAGACCGTCGGGTGCGCGGCCGGGCCAGCGTGCTGTGCCTCCATCGGCTGCGGGCCGAACGGCAGCGGCTCGGGAACCTGCGCCTCGGGTCTGCCCTGCTGGGGAACCTGCCCCAGGTTCTGCCCGGCGGCCTGCGCATTCCACCTCTCGGCCTGCCACGGGGACGGCACGACCTCGTGGCTGCCTGGCTGGGGGGCCTGCACAGGACCAGGCCAGCCGTCGTTCAGGCCCCATCTCGCCTCACGCCAGCTGGGGGTGCGTGACCGGCGCTTCGCGGCTCGGTGGCGCGGCTGCTGTCTCGCCGGTCCTTCATCTGGAGGTGCCTCAGCGTGCTGCCGCTCCGTTGTCTCGGGTCTCCGGCTGGGCGGTTCGGTGGGTCTGGGCTCGGGGGGCCTTCTCGGTTCGGCGGGTCTCGGCGCGACGGGTCGGCGTCTGGCCTCGGAAGGCCTGGGCTCGGCGAGCCGTGACGCGACAGGTCTGGACGCGACAGGCCTGGGCTCAGCGGGTCTCGGCTCGGCAGGTCTCGGCTCGCCAGGGCTGTACACGGTGCTCCCTGACCTCGCGGCGGCGCGACGCACCATGGTGCCGGTCAGGCGGTCGTGCCAGCCGCGTCCTGCCGGGGAGGAGTCCCAGGCCCCAGAGCCCGCGACCAACCAGGCTCCGAGCAGCGGGACGGTAACACCTGCCACCGTGACCGTGAGGCGGCGCACCAGCACCGCGACCAGGCTCGCCGGACGTCCGGTGCGCACCGACACGGTGCGCACCCGAGCCAGAAGGCCACCGAACGTGGCACCGGTGGACGACTCCGCGCGCACCTGCGCGAGCTCGACGGCGGAAGCCACGACGACCCAGGTGAGGAGCAGCCCCGGGCCGACCTCTCCACCGAGGCCCAGCCAGATCGCTCCGGCCCAGGCGCAGCAGACCACGACGAGCAGCTGGTCGACCAGCAGGGCCACCACGCGAGGGGTGATCGCCACCACCTCGCTGGCCCCGACCGGGACGGGCCGCGACCGCACGGGTCGTGACCAGGTCGACACGCTGTCTCGTGGGGGTGCGAGAGGTGTCCTCATCGCGTTCGCCGACACGGTCAGGCCGCCTTCCTTGGCTCAGCACCCCGCCATCCATGGCGGGTCTTGGCCGGTTCATCGGCCAGACCATGGGCGGTTCTGAGGCACGGTCTCGCAAGGACCATCCGATGACTCAAAGCCTCACCCGCCCGCTGCACGGGCGTGTGCCCGCCTACCGGTCAGTGTCGAGCATCGTCTCGATGCGGTCGAACGCACCCCGGGCCGTCACGGTGCCGACGGTGATGTCAGCGACGGTGCCGTCAGGGTTGACGAACACGTGGGTGGGCAGGCCCATCACGCGGTACGCCGAGGCGATGTCCGTATACCTGTCAGCGACCTGGACGTAGGTGAGCCCGACCCGTTCGGCGTAGGCGTCCACGGTGGTCAACGACTCCCCGACGTACACCCCGACGATCCGCACCTGGTCGCCGTACCGCTCCTGGACAGCCTGCACCTCCGGAGCCTCGGCCCGGCAGTTCGGGCACCAGGTGGCACCGAACACCAACCACACCGGCGTGCCTCGCATCTCTGAGAGGATCACCACCTCCCCCTGGGTGGAGAACGTGGTGAAGTCGGGGGCGACCGCCCCGACCTTCGGTGGCGCCCCCACCGGGCTGCCGGTGACCTCGACCTGCGAGACCCCGGGCACGGCAGACCCCGACGGGCTGGCCCGCGCGCCGTCGTCGCGGAGCGCGTTCACGACGAACACCCCCGCCACGATCACGAGCGTGGTGACCGCGATCACCACGACCTCCTTCACGCGGACGTCGGGGCGACGGGGAGAGATGTCGGTGTCGGGCATGCTGAGCTCCGTCTCAGGTCGCGGCCCTCCAGGGCCGGGGGGTCCAGGTCGGCGGCGCGGGTCACCCGTAGGAGTGCAGACCGCCGAAGAAGTGGTTGCCGAAGTACGCGAACAGCACGGCGGCGAACCCGAGGATCAACAACCACGCCGAGCGCTTGCCCTGCCAGCCACGCGACACCCGGGCGTGCAGGTAGGCGCCGTAGATCAGCCACGTCACCAGCGCGGCGGTCTCCTTCGGGTCCCACCCCCAGTAGCGGCCCCACGCGGTGTCGGCCCAGACGGCCCCGAGCACGATCATCACGGTGAGCGTCGGGAAGGTCACGACCGCGGCCTTGTAGCCGACCTCGTCGAACGTCTGACGGCCCGGCAGCGACCGCAGCCGCAGACGCGGGTGCACCAGGTAGAGCACCGCGGCGGCGAAGGACACGCACGCCGCGCCGTAGGCCACGACGGCGAACCCGACGTGCAGGGTCAGCAGCAGGCTGTTCTGCAACGCGGGCACGAGCGGCTGGACCCCGGCGTCCAGCTGCATCGCGTACAGCGTCAGGCCCGCCGCGACGGGGAGCGCCCCGATCGCGAGCGCGCGCACCCCCAGACGCCACTCGGCGACCAGGTAGGAGACGAGGATCCCCCAGACGAACGACACCGCGAACTCGTGCTGGTTGGAGAACGGACCGTGCCCGGTCTCCGCCCAGCGCACGGCGATGTAGACGGTCAGCAGCACCGTGGCGACCAGGGTGAACGCCGTCGCGTAGCTCGCGAGCCGCAGCCCTCGCGGCGCCGCGAGGGCTGCGGCGCCGGCGGCCGAGGCCTCGGAGGATCTCCTGTCACGGCTGTCGCCGCTCGCGCCGACGCCCACCGCGACGCGCTTCTCGGAGCCGGACCTGCGGGCGGCGTCAGGGCGGCGGCCGGCCACGACGACGACGTTGCACACCAGGGCGAGAAGAGTCAGCCCGAGCACCACCGGCAGAGCGATCTCGGCGAGGCGCAGCGTGTCGTTCATGATGTCCCTCCTTGGTTGCCGGACGTGACGTCCGGATGTTCGGCGACCGAGCCGAGCAGCTCGGCCAGACGACGCTCGAAGACGAGGTCCTTCTTGTCGTTGGAGGCGAAGCGGACGCGTGCCGGCGAGGAGCCGCAGACCCTGATCCACACCCGTCGGTGGCGGCAGGCGAAGGTGATGGTCATACCGACCACCAGCAGCACCGAGCCGACCCACATCCACACCGCGCCCGGGTCGTGACGCACGAGGATGCCGGTGTACTCCCGCTCCCGCTCGAACACCACGGTCAGGTCACCGAGCGGGGCAGGCGTGCCCTGGGCGACAGTCACCCCGTCAGACGCCGACGCGGCGTCCCCCACGTACAGGACGAACGACGCCTCTCCGGCCTCCATGCTCGCGCTCCTGCCCGCGCCGGAGGCGGCTGTGGCCACCAGCACCTCGGCGTCGTGGCCCGAGAGGTAGAAGCGGCCGATCATCGTCGACCCGTCGTCAGACCTCCACAGCAGCGGGACCGAGGCGGCGTAGAGCAGCCCCCCGGAGGCGTCCTGGACCCTCACGTCGGCCGCGATGCCGAAGCTGTTCTGGTGGAGCCTGACCCCGCCCCAGACCAGCGGCGCGTTGACCCTGGTGTCCTGGGCGACCTCGGTACCAGCCTCGTCACGCACGATCAGGTGCGACACGTAGTCCAACGGCCTGCCCTCGTCGTTGTACGTCGCGACGAACGACGTGGCCTCGACGGTCAGGCCGGTGCCGTGGCCGACCTCGACGGGCTCTCCCCCGACCGGGACGGACAGCATCTCGTCGATGCCGCTGCTCGAGCTGAGGACGAAGGCCCCGATGATGATCAGGAAGCTGGTGTGCGCCACGACGGTGCCGAACCCGCCCCAGGCGAACCGGTCAGCGTAGAGCCCGCGCTCGTCCCGAGGGTCCGGGATGACGCGGAACCCGCGAGAGCGCAGCGTCTTCTCGAGGTTCTGGCGCGTGGTCGCCTCGTCGGCGTCGATCGTGACCGAGCCTCGCAGCCGGGCGTTGTCGAAGAAGCGGTCTGACGGGTGGAGGCGAGGCTCGCGCCAGGCACGCCACAGGACGGGCGTGCGGTGGACGGTGCAGGCCATGATCGAGAGCGCCAGCAGCGTGATCGCCACGTAGAACAGCGGCGAGGTGAACACGCGGAACAGCCCGAGGGCCTCGAGCACCGGGGTGAAGCCACCGAACCTCGTACGCGCGTCGCTCAGGAAGCCCTCTCGGGACGCCGGGTCGGCCCAGGTGCCCGCGCTGGCCTGCCCGATCAGCACGCCGCACAGCATCAGCACGGTCACGACCAGGATGACCCACAGCCCGAAGATCTTGGAGTAGAACAGCTGGTAGGCGCGGCGGAACAGGTCGCCGACCGTCACCTCAGAGACGGTCCCGCCGCTCGGCGCGGCGGCCGCGGGCGGAGCGTCGTCAGCCGTGCTCACGGCCTCTCGATCACCAACGGTCATGGTCACTCACTCCTATACCGCGAGAGCCGGCAGACGGGCGAACAGGTCGGTGATCATGAGGAACCCGACGACGACGAGCAGCAGCCCGGTGACCACGCCGACGGCACGAGCGTGACGGGTGAACCACGACAGCCGCCGGGCGACGCCCGCGACACCCGCGGACACCAGCACGAACGGGATGCCCAGGCCGAGCGAGAACACCAGGAGCAGCCAGACCCCGCTGCCCACCGTGGGGGTGCTCACGGCCAGGCCGAGCACCCCTCCGAGCACCGGGCCGATGCACGGGGTCCACCCGGCGCCGAAGGCCAGGCCGAGCAAGAACGAGCGGCGCACCGTGGGCGACCGGCCCGTGTCCGGGTGGTAGTCGGCTCGCACGGTGCGGTCCAGGAACGGCAGGCGTATCCACGAGGCGGTGTGCAGACCGAGCAGCACCAGCACGATGCCGCCGCCGACGCGCAGCACGTCGCGATAGTCGCCCACGACCCACCCGACGAGCCCGACGAGCGCCCACAGCGAGACGAACACCATGGCGAACGCGGCCATGAACGTCGACGCGTGGCCGGCCGCCGCCCAGCGCTGCCCCCAGGCGCGCCCGCTCTCGCGCCAGGAGCCCTGGCCCGCCATGTACCCGGCGAACACCGGGACCACCGGCAGGAAGCACGGCGAGGCGAAGGAGACCACGCCGGCCAGCAGCACCACCGGCACCGTCAGCTGGGGGTCCATGGGTCAGCCCCCTGAACCCTCGTCACCGGGACCCTCGCCGCCGGCACCTGCCCCGGGGATGCTGATCCCGTCCAGGTGCGTCCGCACGGTGGCCGCCATAGGACTGTCGGGGTCGATCTCGAGGACCTTCCCCCAGGCTGCCCGTGCCGCGTCCGTGTCGGCCGGGTCGGTGGTCAGGTGGTAGAACCCGAGGTTGTACCAGGCCTGGGCCTGCGTCGGGTCGATCTCGAGCGCGACCTCCCAGTGCCCGCGCGCGACCTCGATGTCACCGAAGTTGAACTCCAGCACCCCCAGCTCCAGGAGTGCGTCGGTGTCCTGCGGGTCGGTCTTCAGCCTCGCCTCGAGCGCTGCCACGCGGGCCGCGACCTCGGTGCCGGTACCGGTGCCTGCCGACAGCGGCGGGCTCTCCCCGGTGCCGACCGTGCTCGGGGCGTCACCGAGCCCGGCGATCCACACCCCCAGCACCACCCCGACCACGACGGCGAGAAGCAGCAACCCTCGCGAGACCCGCGACCCGCCTCTGGCCGGCTGAGCGCCCCGGGGCTGGCCACGCGACGCCCTGCCACGCGGGCGGTACAGGATGTCGTCGTCCTCGTCGTCCGGTTCGTCGAAGCCCCCGACCGTCGCGGAGCAGGCCCCCTTCTCCGCTTCCTCGGCCTTCTCCGGCCCCTCGGTCTCTGTCCCCTCTGCTTCCTCAGGGGCAGGTGCCTCGGAGGCAGGCTCGGGAGCGCGCTCGTCGGAGGCGGCCTCCGACGAACCCTCGGCGCTCCGTCCGGTCTCTCCTTCCGCCTGCTCGACGAGCCAGCGGCGTACCTCTGGCGGAGCAGCAGCGAGGAAGGCGAGGACGTCGGTGACGCCCGCGCCCTCCCTCGCTACGTCGCCCTGCCCGGCGTCCTCCGACGAGTCGCCGGAGCTCTTGGTGCTCGAGGTGCCGTCGGCCGGCCCGTGAAGACCACCCGACGGCACCTCACCCTGGCGGGGCATGGTCAGATCCGGCCTGCGTCACGCGCTGAGGTCGCGTGCTGGGCAGACAGCTCTGACGGTTCGAGGGCCTCGATGCTCACTCCTCGCAGCACCAGCTGGCCCTTGCGGGAGGCGTCCAACGACTGGCTCAGCACCCGCTGCAGGTAGTCCGGTGCGTGGAAGCCGTAGGAGTTCTCCGAGTAGGCGTAGTCGACGTACATGCTCGCGAAGCGGTGGTACGCCTGCGCCTGCTCGATCTGCTCCGGCGTCGCCGTACCGTTCGCCTCGGCCGCCTCGATGTCCTCGATCAACGCGACCAGAGCGTCCAGCGCGCGGTCGCGGGAGTCCACGAACCGGTTCTGGATGGTGGTCACCCGGTTGACGATGACCTCGGTGCTGCCGCCGTGGCAGGTGCCGCAGGTGCCGTTGACGTCAGCCATCGGGCTGGCGATCTGGTGGTTGGACACCTTGAGCGAGCCGACGCGGGTGTACGCCATGTGGCAGTCGGCGCAGCTGACGCCGTTGTCGGCGTGGACGCCAGACGCCCACACCTCGTACTCCGGGTGCTGCATCTTCAGGATCGAGGCACCGGTGATGGCGTGCTCGAAGTCCCTGAACCCGATCTCCTCGTAGTACTCCCAGGCACCGTCGATGTCGATCCCGTTGTGCCACGGGAACGTCACCGTCCGGCCCTCGCCGGCGAAGTAGTACTCGACGTGGCACTGGGCGCAGACGAAGGAGCGCATCTCCTGCCGCGTGGCGTCCCGGTTCACGTCGAAGTCCTCGATGCCCTCGCTCGCCTTGAGCACCCTGATGCCCTCGATGGCCGCCGGCCTGGTGATCTGGATCGCCATCGTCTCCGGGTCGTGGCAGTCGATGCAGGTGATCGGGTGGGCCCCGACCCTCTCCAGCTCTTCGATCGCGTCGGCGTGAGGGATGATGGCGTTCATCGCGTGGAAGCCGGCGGTGAGGTCACCGTCGCCGAGGTCGAGCATGAGCCCCACGGTCGAGGCGTGGCAGTTCAGGCAGGCCCCGGGCTGAGGCTTCTCAGGATTCATCACGCGCCCGGTCCACTGCTGGTCCACGAGCATGTACTCGTGCCCGCGCAGGTGCCGGTAGTCCCCAGAGAACGGGTTGCCGGCCCACATCGTGACCAGCCTCGGGTCTTCCTCGATCTTGGACGCCGTGATCATCTCCCGCGGGTCGTCCGGGTGCTTGGGGTTGTCGTTGGGGACGAGCGCCGGCTGGTGCGTCGTCGGCGTGAAGTCGGCGGTGCGCAGGTACGCCTCGTACTGGATCGGGAAGTTCTGACCCCAGACCTCCGGGTCGATCGTGGTCCAGTCGAGCTCGACGACCTGCGCGAAGGACGCGGGCCCTTCGCTCTTGCGCTGCGTGATGCCCACGACCAGGGCGGTCACGAGAGCGGTGATGGCCGCGGTGACGACCACCAGACCGACCAGCACCCATCTGCTACGTCCGCGCGCCGGCGCGACCGTCATCTCCTTGCTCATGACGTCTTCTCCTCTCTCGTTCATCGGTGGCCGACACCCGAGTGGCATCGAGCGCAAGAGACATCACCGTCGGTCCCGGCGGTCGAGCGCATCTGCTCGACCACGTCACCGTGGCAGTACAGGCATGACCCGTCGACCACCCGCAGGCTCGAGTCACGGATGACGATGTTCTGCGGGTAGTCGAAGAAGCCCTCTCCCCCTGGGGTGCCGAACGTGAAGCTCGACACGTGCAGCGCCCCGGCGTCAGCCTTCACCAGGTACTTGCTGACGAGGTCGCCGTGGGGCAGGTGGCAGTCGTTGCAGGTGGCGACGTTGGCGTGCGAGCCTCGGTCCCACCTGTCGTAGTGGTCTTGCATGACGTGGCAGCTGGCACAGGTCTGGGGGTCGTCACCGAGATAGGCTGGCGCGTCGCCGTAGGCGATCGCGAAGCCGCTCATGCCGATGAGCACCCCCAACGAGACGGCTGCGACGCCCCGCAGGGGCGAGGGCAGCCACCGGCGCCTCTTCCGCGTCTTCGCGTGCGTGGCATCCATCGTGCGGTCCTCTCGTGGGCGGTACGCCTTCGTACCGACCTAGACCGCCGCTCCTGCTCCATCGCAGCTCGCCGGTCCGTCTCGGTACACCGTGAGCACGGCCTTGGTAGTTTTTACCATGTCGCAATCCTCGATGCTAGGCATTTCGTCCCTACTGTCGGCTTCGTCGCATCATCGGATGATTGTCTTGAATGCCTCATCGCAGGTACGGCGGCTCGACCTGCGGGATCGGCCGCAGAGGCTGACCGGGACTCCTGGTGAGGTCGTCGCACGGCGAGACAGACCGTCTCGACCTACGAGCGCACGAGGTCCGGGGTCCGGGGTCCGGGACGAGCGCCAGAGGACTCAGGCGTCTCGTTCGACGAGGATCTCCGCGAAGGCCACCAGCGCGTCCTTGGCCGGGCCGGCCGGGAGCGGGTCGAGCAGGGCGACAGCCTGCCGGGCGAGAGCCGTGGAGCGCTCGTGCGTCTGCTCCACCACACGGTGACGACCCAGGGCCGCGACCGCCTCGGCCAGCGTGGTGTCGTCCGACAGGTCTCCCGAGAGCAGGTCCAGCAGCGCCTGGTCGTCCGGGCCGGCCTCGCCGGAGGTGACCAGCGCGCGCAGCAGCAGCACCGGCATCGTCGCGACACCCTCGCGCAGGTCGGTGCCCGGGGTCTTGCCTGTCAGAGCACCGTCGGAGACCAGGTCGATGTAGTCGTCAGCCAGCTGGAACGCCACGCCGACCCGCTCACCGAAGGCCTCGAGCACGCTCACCGTCTCGGGCGGGCAGCCGGCGAACATCGCGCCGTAGCGGGCCGAGGTGCCGACCAGCGAGGCCGTCTTGTCCGACAGCACCCGCAGGTAGTGCTCGATCGGGTCGTCACCCGGGCCTGGGCCGACCGTCTCGGCCAGCTGGCCCAGACACAGCCGCTCGAACGTCTCGGCATGGATGCGCACCGCCTCGGGCCCCAGCCCGGCCACGGTCGCCGACGCCCTCGCGAACAGCAGGTCGCCGGTGAGGATCGCGACCGTGTTCCCCCAGACCTCGTGCGCCGAGGGCGCACCCCGACGCAGCGGCGCGGAGTCCATGACGTCGTCGTGGTACAGAGACGCCAGATGAGTGAGCTCCACAGCGACCGCGGCCTCGACCACCTCCGGGCGCTCGGCGTCACCGAGCTCGGCCGCCAGCAGCGTCAGCGCCGGACGCAGCCGCTTGCCACCGGCGTCGATCAGGTGCCGCGAGGCGTCGTGCGCCAGAGGGTCCGCCTGGGCGGCGACGTCGCGCAGACGGTCCTCGACAGCGGCGAGCCGTTCTTCGAGGCGACGCGCCAACGCGGGGTCGGCCAACGGGATCGAGGCGACGCGGGTCATGGCACCGACCTCGGCGACGTCCACCCACGCTCTGGCACGCAGGGCATGGGGCGGCGCGCCCGCGGGTGCGTGCTCGAGCACCGCGGGCGCGCGCGCCAGGTCTGCGACGTCACAGAAGGAACAGCGAGATCTGCTCGATCGCGTCGAGCACCGGCCCAGGCAGCACTCCCAAGAGCACTGTCAGGATCGCGGACACCCCGATCGCCACCGTCGCCCAGCCCTCGGTCCTCACCACCGTGACGGTCGTGGTCCGCGCCGGGGCGGCGACCAGGGTCGTCCCTGCCGCACCAGAGGTCGGTGCGGCCTCGCTCTCCTCGCCGTCGCCCTGGGTCCGCTCGGTGGTCGGGAAGTACATCGCCACGATCACCTTGACGTAGGCGAACGCGGCAGCGGCCGACGCGAGCACGCCGATCAGGGCCAGCGGCCAGGCGTCGCCCGACACCGCGGCGGAGAACACGGCGAACTTCCCGACGAAGCCCGCCGTCAGCGGGATACCGGCGAACGAGAGCAGGAACAGCACGAAGGCCGCACCGATCACCGGGTGCTCACGGCCCAGGCCCGACCACTGACCGAGCGAGGTCGCCTCGGCGGTGACCCCGCCCGACGCCGACCGCTCCCGGACCAGCGAGATCACGGCGAAGGCGCCGACCGTCGCCAACCCGTAGGCCAGCAGGTAGAACAGCACCGACGACGGGCCCCGCACGTCCAGCGCGGTGACCCCGACGAGGACGAAGCCCGCGTGCGCCACCGACGAGTAGGCCAGCAGGCGCTTGATGTCGTTCTGCACCAGCGCGGCGACCGTGCCGACGAGCATGGACGCGATGGTGACGGTCCACAGCACCGCGGTCAGCTCCCAGCCCAGGCCGTAGAGCATGACGTAGACCACCCGCAGGATCGCCAGGAACGCGGCGACCTTCGTCGCGGCCGCCATGAACCCGGTGATCGGCGTGGGAGCGCCCTGGTAGACGTCGGGAGCCCACAGGTGGAACGGCACCGCGCCGACCTTGAAGAACAGCCCGGTCAGCAGCAGCACCGCGCCGGCGAGCAGCAGCGGCTCGGTCCCGGTCGGGGTCGGCACGGCGGCCGCGATCCCCGAGAAGCTGATCGAGCCCGTGGCACCGTAGATCAGCGCGACCCCGAAGATGAACAGGGCCGAGGCGAACGCACCGAGCAGGAAGTACTTCAGCGAGGCCTCCTGCGACTGGAGCCTGCGACGCCGGGCCATGCCAGCCAGCAGGTACAGCGGCAGCGAGAGCACCTCGAGCGCGACGAACATGGTGAGCAGGTCACCGGTCGAACCGAAGATGAGCATGCCACCGGTCGCGAACAGCAGCAGCGGGTACACCTCGGTCTGCTGCATCCCGCGGCGCAGCGCGAGCCTCTCGTAGTCCGAGCCAGGGGAGGCCGAGACCATCGGCGCGAACGCGTCCTCCTTGGCGGCGGTGCGGTCAGCCATCACCAGCACCGACAGCATCGCCAGCAGCGCGATGAGGCCCTGGGCGACGAGCGTCGGGCCGTCGACGATCAACGACCCGCCGAGCACGTCGTACCCGCCGGTGTCCATCACCGGCCCCCACAGCACGGCGACGGCGATCAGCGCACCACCGGTCGCGAGCAGGGAGAGCCCGATCTGGACCGGGCGCCTGAGCCCGGCCGGCAAGAACGCCTCGAGCAGCACGCCGACGACGGCCGCTCCCAGGACGAAGAGGACCGGGGTCAGCGGGGCCCACTCGACGGTAGGCGTGACGAACTCGGGGATCACTGGTCGACCTCCGCGGTCCTGGTGGGCACGTCTTCCACGCCCACGTGCTGCAACGTCTGCTCCGCCGGCGGGCGGACCAGGGTGAGGGCCGGGCTCGGCCAGAAGCCGAGCACCAGCATGACGCCGATGAGCGGGGCCACCGCCCACCGCTCGATGCCACGCAGGTCAGGCAGGCTCGAGAGCGCGACCAGACCGCGTCTGGTCTGCTCCTCGGTGTCGGCGGGCACCCCACCGGTGAACACCCGCTGGTACAGCCACAGGATGTAGATCGCGGCCAGCACCACGCCCGACGCGGCGACGATCGCCGCAGCGGGGTGCCGGGCGAACGAGCCGACCAGCACGAGGAACTCCGAGACGAAGGTCGACAGGCCCGGCAGCGACAGCGCCGAGAGCCCGACGACCAGGAACAGCCCGGCCATGACCGGGGCCACCTTCTGCAGACCGCCGAAGTCGGCGATGCGCGCGGAGCCGCGCCGTGCCACCAAGAACCCGACCAGCAAGAACAGCGCGCCCGTGGACAACCCGTGGTTGACCATGTAGAACGACGAGCCCGCGACCGAGGTGCTGGTGAAGGCGAAGATGCCCAGCACGATGAACCCGAAGTGGGACACCGAGGTGTAGGCGACCAGGCGGTACATGTTCTTCTGGCCGATGGCCAGCAGCGCCCCGTAGACCACCGAGATCACCGCGAGCACGATGATGACCGGTGCGGCCCACTGGGAGGCGTTCGGGAACAGCGGCAGGCACAGCGTGAGCATCCCGAAGGTGCCGACCTTGTCGAGCACCCCGACCAGCAGCGCCGAGGTGCCGGCCGGAGCCTGCTCCGCCGCGTCGGGCAGCCAGGTGTGCACCGGGAACATCGGCGCCTTGATCGCGAAGGCGATGAAGAACGACAGGAAGAACCAGCGCTCGGTGACCGGGTCGAGAGCGAGCCCGGTCAGGTTCTCGGTGAGGAAGCGCCCCGGCCCGTCAGGCCCGTTCAGACCGATGCCGATGACGCCGAACAGCATGATGAGCCCGCCGAACAGCGAGTACAGCAGGAACTTCACCGCGGCGTGGCGACGGCGGGACGAGTCCTTGCCGTAGCCGCCGATCATGAAGTAGACCGGGATCAGCATCGCCTCGAACAGGACGTAGAACATGAACACGTCCCGGGCGGCGAACACCCCGATCATGAACGCCTCGAGCACCAGCGCCAGCGCCAGGTAGCGGCGCAGGTTGTCGGTCACGTGCGTGCCCGAGCCCTGCTCCCGCCAGGCGGCGAGGATCACCAGCGGCACCAGCAGCACCGACATGAGGATCAGGACGAGGCCGACACCGTCCACGCCCAGGGCGTAGGAGACCCCGAGCGAACCGATCCAGGAGTAGGTCTCGGTGAGCTGGTGGGTGCTGGCCGCGCTCGTGTCGAAGCTGAGGGCCGCGAGCCCTGCCACCACGAGCACGAGCACGCTGACGCCGAGCGCGATCTCACGGGCTCGAGCCCGCAACGAGGTGGGCAGCCACAGGACTGTCGCACCGAGCAGAGGCAGCACCATCAAGGTGGTGAGCCAGGGAAAGTTCTCCATCTTCTCGCTCTCCTCAGCTCTGCACTGCCAGGACGATGATGACGAGCGCGACCAGCCCGATCGCCATCATCGCGGCGTACTGCCTGACGAAACCTGTCTGCGGGCGCCGGGCGAGGTCGCCGACGGCGACCGTGCCACGAGCCACGGCTCGCACGGTCCCGTCCACCACCGCGCTGTCGGCGTACACCAGGGCGCGGGTGGCGTAGGTGCCCGGGATGACGAGCAGGCCGTTGTTGACCTTGTCCTGGTAGAGGTCGTCGCGCGCCGCCTCGGTCAGCGCGCTGGCCTTCGGCGCGGTGCGCGGGACGACGGTCGCGCTGGCCGCGTAGCGCTGCCAGGCCAGACCCACCGCGATCAGCACGAGGATCAGCACCGACCAGGTGATGAGGGCCGGAGGCAGCACCGGTGCGGGGTGCTCGACAGAGCCGGTCACCGGCACCAGCCAGTCCGCGAGACGACCCTTCCATCCGAACGCCACACCGAAGCCGACCGAGCCGAGCGCGAGCACCAGCATCGGCCAGGTCATCAGCCGTGGGGACTCGTGCGGCTCGACGTCGGGCTCCCAGCGACGCTTGCCCTCGAAGGTCATGAAGAACAGGCGCGACATGTAGAACGCGGTGAGCGCGGCGCCGAACAGGGCCACGGAGCCGAACACCCACGGCTGCCAGGTCTGGCCCTCCTGGGCGATGAACGCCGTCTCGATGATCGGGTCCTTGGTGAAGAACCCGGTGAACGGCCACATGCCGATGATCGCCAACCACCCCGCCATGAAGGTGTAGTAGGTGAGCGGCATCTTGCGGCCGAGCGCCCCGAACTTGCGCATGTCGACCTCGTCGCGCATCGCGTGCATGACCGACCCGGCGCCCAGGAACATCCCAGCCTTGAAGAAACCGTGGCCGACCAGGTGCAGGATCGCGATCGCGTAGCCGAGCGGGCCGAGACCGGCGGCGAGCATCATGTAGCCGATCTGGGACATCGTGGAGGCGGCCAGCGCCTTCTTGATGTCGTCCTTGGCGCACCCGACGATCGCCCCGAAGAGCAGCGTGATCGCCCCGACGACCGCGACCACCAGCCGGGCGTCCCCGGTGGCGTCGAAGATCGGCTGCGACCGCACGATGAGGTAGACCCCGGCGGTGACCATGGTCGCCGCGTGGATCAGCGCCGACACGGGTGTCGGGCCGGCCATCGCGTCACCGAGCCAGGACTGCAGCGGGAACTGGGCGGACTTGCCGACGGCCGCGAGCAGCAGCATCAGCCCGATCGCGGTGATCATCCCTGTCGAGAGCGCACCGGAGGCGACGCCCTCGTTGACCCCGGCGAAGCTCACGGTGCCGAGGTGGGCGAACAGCAGACCCATCGCGACGATCATGCCCAGGTCACCGACGCGGTTGGCCACGAACGCCTTCTTCGCGGCCACCGAGTTGTCCAGCGCCTGGTCGCCGCTGACCTTGTGCCCCTGGCGGACCTCGTGGTTCCAGAACCCGATGAGCAGGTAGGACGCCAGGCCCACACCCTCCCAGCCGAAGAAGAGCAGCAGGTAGGAGTCCGCGAGCACCAGCAGCAGCATCGCCGCGATGAACAGGTTCAGGTAGGCGAAGAACCGACGGCGGTTGACGTCCTCGGCCATGTAGGCCACCGAGTAGACGTGGATGAGCGAGCCGACGAAGGTGATGAGCAGCACGAACGTCACGGACAAGGGGTCAGCGAGCAGCCCGACGCGCAGGTCGAACGTCCCGGCCGTGATCCACGAGCCCAGGTCCAGGTGCTGCACCCGCTCGGTGACCGGCGAGGTGAGCATCTGCACAGCGATGATCGCGCCGACGAGGAAGGACGCCGCAGGCGCCGCGACCCCGAGCAGGTGGCCCCAGCCGTCGGCACGACGCCCGGCCAGCAGCAGGACGGCGGCGGAGAGCAGCGGCAGCAGGATCAGCAACCAGGCGGCCGAGGCCGCACCGGTCGCGGCGACGGCTGCCACCGGCTCGACCGCCTCGGCGGCCGGCAGACCGGTCAGGACTGCGGACAATGTGGTGATCACGCGGGGTCCCTCACGTCCTTGAGCAGGTTGACGTCGTCGACCGACACCGAGCGGCGGGCCCGGAAGATCGCGACGATGATCGCCAGGCCGACCACGACCTCAGCGGCAGCGACGACCATGACGAAGAAGGCGAGCACCTGACCGGACAGGTTGCCGTGCATCCGGGCGAAGGTCACCAGCGCCAGGTTGGTCGCGTTGAGCATCAGCTCGATGCCCATGAAGGCGATGATCGCGTTGCGGCGCACCAGCACCGTGGTGGTGCCGACGGCGAACAGCACCGCCGCCAGCACGACGTAACTCATCAGGCTCATCGGTCTGCCCCCGTCTCGGGTGCTGCCGAGGACGGACCGTCCCCGGGCTCGTCGGTCGCCGCACCGTCCGCCTCGGGCGCCGCGTCCACCTCGGGTGCGGCGGGTGCCTCGGTCACCTCGGGGGCGTCGGCCCAGCCACCAGCGAGCACACGGTCGACGCGTGCGGCGTACTCGTCGGCGTCGGCCTCCTGGCCGCGCACCTTGAGCACCCGGTTGACCGAGCTCTCGATCGGCCGGCCCTCAGGGTCGAGCGCGGGCACGTCCATGGCGTTGTGCCGGGCGTACACGCCCGGAGCCGGCAGCGGCGTCACGGTGCCGCCTCCGGCGAGGGCCCGCATCCGGGCGTCGAGGCGCGTCCTCTGGTCGAGCTTGGCGATGAGGCGCTCGCGGTGCGTGAGCACCAGCGCGCCGAGCGCGGCGGTGATCAGCAGCGCGCCGACCACCTCGAGGGCGAACGCGTGCTGGCCGAAGATGACGTAGGCCAGCCCCACCGGGTTGGTCACCGCCTCCTCCACGGCAGCCAGGCCCGACGGCTGGGAGTAGACCGCGGTCCCGACCACCCCGGAGAGCACCGCGAGCACACCGAGCCCACCGAGCACGCCGATGATGCGCTGACCCTTGACGGTCTCGACCAGCGAGTCGCCGGCGTCCACGCCGACGAGCATCAGCACGAACAGGAACAGCATCATGACCGCGCCGGTGTAGACGACCACCTGGACCATGCCGAGGAACGGAGCCTCCTGGGCCACGTAGAGGGCCGCCAGCATGATCATCACCGAGATCACCGAGACGGCCGCGTACACCGCCTTGCGGGCGAACACCAGGCCGAGGGAGGCGATCACGATGAGGGGCGCCAGCACCCAGAACAGGATGGCCTCTCCCGTGTCCATCTGGCCCGCGTCGGTCAGGGCCGTCAGCACCCCGCTCATCGGGCACCTCCTTCTCGGCGTGCGGCTGCCGTGATCTTCTGCTGCGCGGCGCGCGTCTCCCCCACCGGGACGGCCGCGGCCAGCCCCTCGGGGGTGCCGTCCAGCGACGGGTCGTCGGGACGGTGCTCGCGCACCCAGTCGCGCTGGGCGTCGGTGGCCCCGGTGACCTCGCCACGGTAGTAGTCGACGTCGGTGGTGCCCTCGACCATCGGGTGCGGCGGGGTGAGCATCCCCTCCGACAGCCCGGCGAGCAGGTCTTGCTTCTCCCAGATCAGCCCGGCGCGTGTCGGGCCGGCCAGCTCGAAGTCGTTCGTCATGGTCAGCGCCCGGGTCGGGCACGCCTCGATGCAGTACCCGCACAGGATGCAGCGCAGGTAGTTGATCTGGTAGACGCGGCCGTAGCGCTCACCGGGCGAGTACTGCTCCTCCGGGGTGTTGTCCGCGGCCTCGACGTAGATCGCGTCGGCCGGGCACGCCCAGGCGCACAGCTCGCACCCGATGCACTTCTCCAGCCCGTCGGGGTGCCGGTTGAGCTGGTGCCGCCCGTGGAAGCGGGGCTTGACGTTGGCGGGCTCGCGCGGGTACTGCTCGGTCACGCTCGGCCGGAACATGTTGCCGAACGAGACCCCGAACCCGGCGATGGGCGCGAAGAAGCTCGCCAGAGCGCCTCGCCCGGGCACCGCCGAGACGTAGGGGGGCATGTCGGCCGGGGTCGGCGGCACCTCAGGTGCCGGGATCCCACCCTCGGGCGACGCGGTGACGTCTTCAGGCTGGTCAGTCACGGTCAGCCTCCTCGCTGCTCTGCTCGGCGGGGGGTACCGGCTCGATCGTCGCACCGGCAGCGGCCATGGCCCGCAGCTTGCGCGGCGACAACGGCAGCTCTTGGCCGGGCATCGGCGGCACCGGGAAACCTCCCGCGTACGGGTCGAACGGTTCGGTGCTGGGCTCTGGTGGTGGCGCCTGCTTCTGCGGTATCAGGAAGGAGATCACGACGAACACCAGGAGCACGCCGGCGAGCACCCACAGGATGGTCGCGGGGGGGATGTCGGTGAACTGCTTCGTCCCCTCGACCACCACGACGCCGAACAGCCAGACCAGCGCCGTGGGGATGAGCACCTTCCAGCCCAGGTTCATGAACTGGTCGTACCGGAACCGCAGCAGCGTGCCACGGACCCAGACGAAGAAGAACATGAGCGCCCAGACCTTGAGGAGGAACCACAGGAAGCCCCACCAGCCCGAGTCCAGGGTCTCGCCGAACATGTTGAACGGGAACGGCGCGTGCCAACCGCCCAAGAACAGCGTGGTGGCCACAGCCGAGACGTTGAGCATGTTGATGTACTCGGCCAGGTAGAACCAGGCGAACTTCATCGCCGAGTACTCCGTCATGTACCCGGCCACGAGCTCGCCCTCGGCCTCGGGAAGGTCGAACGGCAGACGGTTGACCTCGGCCACCATCGAGATGACGTACAGGATGAACGCCAGCGGCAGGGCGGCGGCGTACCAGACGCCGCGCTGCGCCTCGACGATCTCCGAGGTCGACATGGACCCGGCCAGCACGAAGACGCTGACCAGCGACAGGCCCATCGCCAGCTCATAGCTGATGACCTGCGCGGTGGAGCGCACCGACCCGAGCAGCGGGTACGTCGAGCCCGACGACCAGCCGCCGAGCACCATCCCGTACACCCCGACCGCGGTGGCGGCGAGGATGAACAGCACGGCGACCGGGAAGTCCGTCATCTGCAGCGGGGTCTCGAAGCCGAACACCGACACCGTGCCGGCCATCGGGACGACCGACAGCGTGAGGAACGCCGCGAACACCGCGATCACCGGTGCGATGAGGTAGACCAGCCGGTCGGCGGCCCGGACGTTGATGTCCTCCTTGATGAGGAGCTTGAGGGCGTCGGCCGTGGTCTGCAGCAGCCCGAACGGGCCGTGCACGTTGGGGCCGGGCCGCACCTGCATCAGGCCGACCACCTTGCGCTCGAACCAGATCGCCACGATGACGCTGGTCAGCACGAAGAGGACGATGAACACGCCCTTGAGCAGGACGACCCAGATGTTGTCGTTGCTGAAGTCCGCCACGACGGCGGGCAGCTGGGCGATCATGCCTGCACCTCCTGAGCCTCGGGGGTGACCTCGACGACGTCACCGGGAACCGCTGCCAACGACTCGCGCACGCGGCAGTCGCTGGCGTTGGTGGGCAGCCAGATCACGTGGTCGGCCATGTCGACCACCTGCACCGGCACGGTCAGCGAGCCGCGGGCGGTGCGCACCGTGGCCGCGCCCCCGTCGGTCAGGCCGAGGTCGCTGGCGGTCGCCGCCGAGACCCGGGCCGACGTGCGCCGGACCGTCCCGGCCAAGAACGGCTCACCGTCCTGACCGCGCCCGGCGTCCAGCAGCAGGTGCCAGGTCGCCAGCACCGCGTGCCTGGCCGGGACGTCGACCGGTGCGGACGCCGGCACGGCAGGCGCTGCCGACCGCGCCCCCGACCAGCCGCCCAGCCGGCCCAGCTCGTCGTGCACCGCCGTGAGCGTGCCCAGGCCTAGCTGGCTGCCCATCGTGGTCGCCAGACGGTCGAGCACCCGGTGGTCGGCGATCTGCGTGGTGGTCAGCACCTGCGGGAACGGCCGTGGGCGGCCCTCCCAGGTCACGAACGTGCCGGGCTTCTCCATCGGCGGCGCGACCGGGAGCACCACGTGGGCACGGTCGGTCACCTCCGAGCGCCGGACCTCGAGGCTCACGAGGAAGCCCACCGCGTCCAGCGCCGTGCGCGCGCGCTTCGGGTCGGGCAGGTCGCCCACCTCCACACCACCGACGACCAGGGCACCGATCGCACCGCCCCAGGCGTTCGCCAGGATCTGCTCGGTCGGCAGGCCGGCCGCCCCGGGGAGGCGCTCGACCCCCCAGGCGGCGGCGACCTCGGCACGGGCCGCGGCGTCGGCCACCGGGCGGCCGCCCGGCAGCAGCGTCGGCAGGGTGCCGGCCTCGACCGCACCGCGCTCACCGGCGCGACGCGGCACCCAGGCCAGCCGTGCACCGGTGCGCTGCGCCAGGCGCAGCGCCGCGGAGAGCCCACCGGGGACGGCGGAGAGCCGCTCACCGACCAGGATCACCGCCCCCGGGGCGGAGAGCCGCTCGGCCAGACCGGCCAGCTCAGAGCCGCGCGAGCCGGCGACGACACCGTCGAGCACCTCGGCCTCGGTGCCGGGCGCGGCCGGGACCAGCGTGGCCTCCAGGCGCTGGGCGCCAGGGCTGGCCATGGCGGCGACCGTGGTCACCGACAGGTCTCCGGCGAGCACCTTCTCCCGCAGCCGCAGGTAGAGGACGCCGCCCTCCTCTTCCGGCTCGAGCCCGACCAGCGCGACGTGCGGCGCGGCCACCAGGTCGGCGAAGGTCACCTCGAGCGTGCGCCCGGCGACGTGGTGACCGAGGAACGCGGTCTCCTCCTCGCTGGCCGGCCGCGAACGGTGGTCGATGTCGTTGGTGCCGAGCACCACCCGCGCGAACTTCGCGTAGGCGTAGGCGTCCTCGAGCGTCAGCCGACCGCCGGGCAGCACACCCACGCTGCCGGCCTTCATCGCCGCGCGCAGCCCCTCGGCCGCGGTCTGGAGCGCCTCGACCCAGCTGACCGGGACCAGCTCGCCGTCGCGGCGCACCATCGGGGTGGTGATCCGGTCGTCGGCCGTCTGCCAGCGGTAGGCGAAGCGGTCCTTGTCGGTGACCCACTCCTGGTTGACCTGCGGGTCGTCACCGGCCAGGCGGCGCAGCACCGTGCCGCGCCGGTGGTCGACGCGGATCGCCGAGCCCATCGCGTCGTGCTCGGCCACCGACGGGGTGGAGACCAGGTCGAACGGGCGGCTGCGGAACCGGTAGGCCGCCGAGGTCAGCGCGCCGACCGGGCAGATCTGCACGGCGTTGCCGGAGAAGTAGGACGCGAACGGCCGACCGCTCGCGTCAGCGGCGGCCTTCCCCACCGGGGCGTCGCCGTCGAAGTCCAGCACCTGGGTGTCGAACGCTCCGACCTGCTGGCGCGCGCCGCGCATCTGCAGGTCGATGAACGCGTCCCCGGCGATCTCGCGGGAGAACCTGGTGCAGCGCTGGCACAGCACGCACCGCTCCCGGTCCAGCAGGATCTGCGTGGACACGTTGACCGGCTTGGGGAACTTCCGCTTGGTGTCGACGAACCGGCTGGTCGTCCTGCCGTTGCTCATCGCCTGGTTCTGCAGCGGGCACTCCCCGCCCTTGTCGCAGATCGGGCAGTCGAGCGGGTGGTTGATGAGCAGCAGCTCCATGACACCCTGCTGGGCGTCGTCGGCCTCCTGCGAGGTGCGCTGGGTGCGCACCTGCATGCCCGGGGCGCACTCGATCGCGCACGACGGCTGCGGCTTGGGCATCTTGGCGAGGTTGCCGTCACGGCCCGGTGCCCAGACCTCGACCAGGCACTGACGGCACGCGGCGACCGGAGCCAGCAGCGGGTGGTCGCAGAAGCGCGGGATCGCGATGCCGAGCTGCTCGGCGGCACGGACCACCAAGGTGCCCTTGGGCACGGTGATCGGCATGCCGTCGATGGTCAGGTCGACGGTCGCGGCCGGCACGACGGGTGCGGGCTCGGGTGCGGACGGCACCAGGGGGGCGCCGGCCGACGGCGGGGTGGCAATGGTCATCAGTGAGCTCCCGCCAGGTCAGCCCCGGACCGCGGCCGGGGGGTGTAGGCGAACAGGGCGCTGCGCTCCGGGGGGAACATCTCGTCGGCGGGCGTGTGCAGGCCCGCCTCGAACTCCTCCCGGAAGTACTTGATGCCGGAGACGACCGGGCTGACCGCCCCGTCGCCCAGCGCGCAGAAAGCCTTGCCGAAGATGTTGCCGCACAGCTCGTCGAGCAGCTCGATGTCACCAGGCTGGCCCTGGCCGGCCTCGAGCCGCTTGAGGACCTGGACCAGCCAGTACGTCCCCTCACGGCACGGGACGCACTTGCCGCACGACTCGTGCTTGTAGAACTCCAACCAGCGAGCGGCCACGCGGACCACCGACACGGTCTCGTCGAAGATCTGCAGGGCTCTGGTGCCGAGCATCGAGCCCGCCTGGGCGACCGACTCGTAGTCCAGCGGCACGTCGAGGTGCTCGGCGGTCAGGATCGGCGTGGACGACCCGCCCGGGGTCCAGAACTTCAGCTGGTGACCCTCACGGATGCCCCCGGCCATGTCGAGCAGCTCGCGCAGCGTGATGCCCAGCGGAGCCTCGTACTGCCCGGGCCGGGTGACGTGCCCGGACAGGGAGAACAGGCCGTAGCCGGTCGAGCGCTCGGTGCCCATCTCCTTGAACCAGTCGGCACCGCCGCGCACGATCGACGGGACCGACGCGACCGACTCGACGTTGTTGACCACGGTGGGCCTGGCGTACAGGCCGGCCACCGCCGGGAACGGCGGCTTCAGGCGCGGCTGACCGCGACGGCCCTCCAAGGAGTCCAGCAGCGCGGTCTCCTCACCACAGATGTAGGCGCCCGCACCGGCGTGCACGGTCAGCTCCAGGTCGAAGCCCGAGCCGAGGATGTTCGACCCCAGGTACCCGGACTTGCGAGCCTCGGCGGCGGCCTCGAGCAGGCGCCGGTAGACGTGCACCACCTCGCCGCGCAGGTAGATGAAGGCGTGGTGGCAGCCGATCGCGTACGACGTGATGACGATGCCCTCGATCAGGTGCTGCGGGCTGGCCATCATCAGCGGGATGTCCTTGCAGGTGCCCGGCTCGGACTCGTCGGCGTTGACCACCAGGTAGCGGGGGCCACCGTCCGGGGTGGGCAGGAAGCTCCACTTGACCCCGGTGGGGAACCCGGCGCCGCCACGACCGCGCAGCGCGGAGTCCTTGACCGCCGTGAGCACCTCCTCCGGCTTCATGGTCAGCGCCTTGCGCAGGCCGAGGTAGCCGCCGTTGCCCAGGTAGACGGGCATCGTCCAGGATCGGTCAGCGTCCCAGTCCCGCGACAGCACCGGGGTGAGCGTGGTCATCGCGACTCCTTCTTGCTGGTCGACCTCTGGCTGGTCGACGGCTTGCGTCGAGCACCCTCGTCGGGCAGGGCAGGGGCGACCCAGCCCTGCTCCTTGGCCAGCACCGTGCCGCGCAGGGTCGGCTCGCCCGGCAGGCCACCCTCGTCACCGCGCCCGTCAGGGAACCCGGCCAGCACGTGCGAGACCTCCTTGAACGTCCCCACCGTGTCGGCACCGCGCGTCGGACGCGCGGGCTTGCCGGCACGCAGGTCGTCCACGAGCGCCACGGTCGAGTCGGGCGTCTGGTTGTCGAAGAACTCCCAGTTCACCATGACGACCGGCGCGTAGTCGCACGCCGCGTTGCACTCGATCCGCTCCAGCGTGATCGACCCGTCGTCGGTGGTCTCGTCCTGGCCGATGCCCAGGTGAGCGGCGACCTCGTCCCAGATCGCGTCCCCGCCCATGACCGCGCACAGCGCGGTGGTGCACACCCCGACGGTGTAGGTGCCGTTGGGGTGGCGCTTGTACTGGGTGTAGAACGTCGCGACAGCCGAGACCTGCGCCGTGGTCAGGTCCAGCGTCGTGGCCGCGAACGCGACGCCTCGCGGGGAGACGTAGCCGTCCTCGGACTGCACCAGGTGCAGGATCGGCAGCAGGGCCGAGCGCGGGTTCGGGTAGCGGGCGACGATCTGCGCCGCCTCTCCCGTCAGGCGCTCCAGGGCCGCCTCGTCGTAGGCCGTGGCGTGCACGTCCGGCCTGTCAGCGTTCTCGATGGTCATCAGCGGTCTACCCCTCCGAGCACCGGGTCGATCGAGGCGACGGACACCACGACGTCGGCCACCTGCCCGCCCTCGCAGATCATGGACGTCGCCTGCAGGTTGTTGAACGACGGGTCACGGAAGTGAGCGCGGTAGGGCTTGGTGCCGCCGTCGGAGACCAGGTGCACGCCCATGGTGCCCTTGGCGTGCTCGATGGTCTGCCACACCTGCCCCTCCGGGACCCTGAAGCCCTCGGTGACCAGCTTGAAGTGGTGGATCAGGGCCTCCATGGAGGTGCCCATGATCTCCTTGACGTGCTCGGGCGAGGTGCCCATCCCGTCACCGGCGATGGCCAGCTGGGCCGGCCACGCGATCTTCTTGTCGGCGACCATCACCGGGGTGCCCCGCGAGGCGTCCAGCCGGTCCAGCACCTGCTCGATGATCCGCAACGACTGGTAGACCTCCTCGAGCCGCACGACCATCCGCGCGTAGTTGTCGCCCTCGGTCGCGGTCGGGATGTCGAAGTCGTAGGTCTCGTAGCCGCAGTACGGCTCGGTCTTGCGCACGTCGTACGGGAGCCCGGTGGCCCGCAGCAGCGGGCCGGTGACGCCCAGCGCCATGCAGGCCGCCGTCGACAGGTACCCGGTCTCCTTCATGCGCAGGTGGACGATCGGGTTCTCCATCACCAGGTCTTCGGCCTGACGCAGGTACTTGCGGACGCTGTCCATCTTCTTGCGGACGAAGGCCGTGGTGTTCTCCGGGAGGTCCTGCGCCACCCCGCCGGGGCGGACGTAGGCGTGGTTCATGCGCAGGCCCGTGACGAGCTCGAAGATCTCCAGGATGTCCTCACGCGCCTGGAAGCACATCATCATCACGGTAGTGGCGCCCATCTCGTTGCCACCGGTGCCCAGGAAGACCATGTGCGAGGAGATCCGCTGGAGCTCCATCATGAGCACCCGGATCTGGCTGGCTCGCTCGGGCACGTCAGCGGTGACGCCGAGCAGCTTCTCCACGGCCAGGCAGTAGGCGACCTCCTGGAACAGCGGGGCCACGTAGTCCATCCGCGTGCAGAACGTGACGCCCTGCGTCCAGGTGCGGTACTCCATGTTCTTCTCGATGCCGGTGTGCAGGTAGCCGATGCCCGCGCGGGCCTCGGTCACCGTCTCGCCGTCGATCTCCAGCAGCAGGCGCAGCACGCCGTGCGTGGACGGGTGCTGGGGGCCCATGTTGACGACGATGCGCTCCTCACCGAGGCGAGCAGCCTCGGCCGCGACGTCGGACCAGTCACCACCGACAGGGTGGAACGTGGGCACACCGTCCAGGTCGTCGTCGCGCAGCGCGCCCGTGGCGTGGGGGGTCTGGGTGCTCATCAGCGGTACGTCCTCCGCTCGTCGGCCGGGGGCACGGTGGCGCCCTTGAACTCGACCGGGATGCCGGCGAGCGGGTAGTCCTTGCGCTGCGGGTGGCCGACCCAGTCGTCGGGCATCATGATGCGAGCCAGCCCGGGGTGACCGTCGAAGACGATGCCGAAGAAGTCGTACGTCTCGCGCTCGTGCCAGTCGTTGGTCGGGTACACCGACGTGGTCGACGGGACGTGCGGGTCCGCCTCGCTCACCGCGACCTCGAGCCGCAGCTGGTGGCCGTGGGTGATCGACACCAGGTGGTACACCGCGTGCAGCTCGCGCCCCTGGTCGTGCGGGTAGTGCACGCCCGAGACCCCGAGGGACAGCTCGAAGCGCAGGTCTGGGTCGTCGCGCAGAGCCGAGCACACGGCGACCAGGTGCTCGGGCGCCACGTGCAGGTTCAGCTCGCCGTTCTCGACCACGACGTACTCGATCGCGGCGGCGTAGCCGGGGCCTTCCTCGTCCAGCACCTCGGCGAGGACGTCCACGACCTCGTCGAACCACCCGCCGTAGGGCCGCTCGCTGGGGCCGGGCATGACCACCGTCGTGACCAGCCCGCCGTAGCCGGACGTGTCACCAGACCCGGCGGGCCCGAACATGCCGTGACGCACGGCCACGACCTCCAGGAGCGGGTGCGCCTCGCCCGCGCTCGCGGCGGCCTTCGCGATCACCTGACCCGTGGTCGGCCGCAGCGCGGCGGTCTGGGGCTCGTCGTTCTTCTTCTCGGGGCTCATCGCAGCAGACCCGTCATGTGGGAGGTGGGCTCGGCAGCCAGCGCCGCCCTCTCGGCGGCGGCGGCGATCTCTCGCTTGTTCTTCAGCAGAGGCTCGTGCTGGATCTGGTCGTGCAGCGCCAGGAGCGCGTGCATCAGCATCTCCGGGCGCGGCGGGCAGCCGGGCAGGTAGATGTCCACCGGCAGCACGTGGTCCACACCCTGCACGATCGCGTAGTTGTTGAACATGCCGCCGGTGCTGGCGCACACGCCCATCGCCACGACCCACTTCGGCTCGGGCATCTGGTCGTAGACCTGGCGCGCCACCGGGGCCATCTTCTGGCTGAGGCGACCGGCCACGATCATCAGGTCGGCGTTGCGCGGCGAGCCGCGGAACACCTCCATGCCGATCCGGGAGATGTCGAACCGGGCGCACCCGGTGGCCATCATCTCGATCGAGCAGCACGCCAGGCCGAAGGTCGCCGGCCACACCGACGCCTTGCGCGCCCACCCGGCGACGCTCTCGACCGTACCCAGCAAGAAGCCGGCAGAACCTGTGTCGTCGACCTGCATCTCAGCCCTCCTGTCGACCGTAGGTACCACGCATCAGTCCCGCTCCACGCATCAGTCCCACTCCAGCCCGCCGCGGCGCCACTCGTAGATGAACGGGACGGTGATGAGCGCGAGGAACGACATCATCGCGACCGCACCGAACATCGCGAGCTCGGTGAAGCTCACCGCCCACGGGTAGAGGAAGACGACCTCGATGTCGAACACGATGAAGGTCATCGCGACCAGGTAGTACTTCACCGGGAAGCGCCCGCCGCCCACCGCGTGCGGCGTCGGCTGGATGCCGCACTCGTACGCCTCGAGCTTCGCCCGGTTGCGGCGCTTCGGCCCCAGGACGGCGCTCGCGACCACGCCGCCGACGGCGATCACCGCCGCCAGCCCCATCATGATCAGCAACGGGACATACGGGTTCGTCATCGCACGTACCTCCAGCTCGTCACAGGTGCGTCTCCCTCGTCGCGGTCATGCTGCCGGTACCAACCTAGCGAGCCCGGCGATGACCCTGTCAGACAGGTCACCGCCTGTCGGCTCGTAGCAGTCGGACAGCAGCTTGTGCGTGAACCGCATGACCGTGGGCCGAGGTAGACCGTACCGGGTGCAGGCCCACATGATGCGCGGGCTCTCGATGAGTCTCACGAATCCTCGACCCAACGTGTAGTAGCCGCCCAGGTCGTCCTTCATCCTGGACTGGTAGGTGGCGAGCGCCCGCTCCCTGCCAGCCCGCGAACCACGAGCCAGACCCTGGCCGATCGCGTCGGCCGCGACACGGCCGGCCTGGAGCCCGTAGGCGATCCCCTCGCCGTTGAACGGGCTGACCATGCCGCCGGCGTCACCGACGAGCATCAGGCCGTTCCCGTACAGCGGGCCACGGTTGAACCCCATCGGCAGCGCGGCCCCGCGCACCGGCCCGAGCTGGTGCTCCGGCGTGAAGTCCCAGCCCTCGGGGGCGTTGGCCATCCAGCGGGCGAAGAGGTCCTTGTAGTCGACCTTCGTCGCGGCGTTCGTCGACGACACCGAGCCCAGGCCGACGTTGACCGTGCCGTCTCCGAGCGGGAACACCCAGCCGTAGCCCGGCATCAGGTTCGAGCGCCCGGGCGCCCCGTCCCACAGCTCGAGGTGGCTCTCCATCCACGGGTCGTCATGACGCGGGGAGGTGAAGTATGTGCGCACCGCCACGCCCATCGGACGGTCGGTGCGCGGTGCCCGACCCAGCGCGGTCGCCAGCCGGGAGGAGACCCCGTCGGCGGCCACCACGACCCGGGCACGGAAGGTCTGCTCGTCCCCGGTGCGCCGTCCGCCGTCGGTGCCGCGCGCGACCACCCCGACCACCCGGCCGGTGCGCTCGTCGAGCACCGGGGCGGTGACCTGGGTGCGCTCGAGCACCTTGGCACCGGCAGCACGGGCGTGGTCCACCAGGATCTGGTCCAGCGACGTCCGACGCCGGGCCATGCCGTACGACGGGTAGCTGGACAGGTCTGGCCAGGCCAGCTCGACGACGTGCCCGCCGCCGAACACACGCAGCCCGCGGTTGCGGATCCAGCCGTCGGCCTCGCGGATCGAGACCCCCATGCGCACGAGCTCGGCCACCGCACGTGGGGTCAGACCGTCGCCGCAGACCTTCTCGCGGGGGAAGGAGGCCTTGTCCAGCAGGAGGACCGACAGCCCCGCCTGGGCGCACCAGTACGCGGTGGCCGACCCGGCAGGGCCGGCGCCGACGACGATGACGTCAGCGTCATCGCTCGGACCGCTCACGCGTGCCCCCCTCTCCACCATCGGACGAGCGGGAGTCTATCGGTGCCTCGGGGGGTGCTTGCGACGGGTGACCAAAGTCCCATGTTGCGTTCGTCACACCGGACGGGTCGCGCGGTGCAGCACGGCGATGCCACCGGACAGGTTCCGGTAGGCGACCTTGCCCCAGCCCGCCGCCCTGATCTGGTGGGCGAGGGCCACCTGGTCAGGCCAGTGCTGGATCGACTCCACCAGGTACCGGTACGCGTCGTCGCTGCTGGCCGTCGCCCTGGCCATGGCCGGGAGCACCAGCCGCAGGTACAGGTTGTGCGGCCCGCGCAGCACGCTCGCCGCCGGTGTGGAGAACTCGCAGACCACCAGCCGACCGCCCGGCTTGGTGACCCGCAGCATCTCCGCCAGCGCCGCGGACGCGTCAGGGACGTTGCGCAGGCCGAAGGAGATCGTCACCGCGTCGAACGACGCGTCAGCGAACGGCAGCGCCAGCGCGTCGCCTGCCACGAACGCCAGGTCGGGACGACGGCGCCTGCCCGCGCCCAGCATGCCGATCGACAGGTCGCACGCGACCACCCGCGCACCGGCCTCGGCGAACGGGGCCGTGGAGGTGCCGGTGCCGGCGGCCAGGTCGAGCACCGTCTCACCGATCTGGGGGTCGACGGCCCGTACCGTGGCGTGGCGCCACATCCTGGCCTGCCCCAGCGAGATGATGGCGTTGGTCAGGTCGTAGCGCGGGGCGATCCCGTCGAACATCGCCGCCACATCCCTCTGCTGCTTGTCCAGGCCGGCTCGCGACACGACCTCCATCTTTGCAGAACCTGCCGGCACGCACCGCACGCTCTTGGCGCTCTCTCAGCGAAGGCCGCCCGAAAGGTCGCCTATCGCGCGTCGGAGTGACGCCCGAGGGCATCTCATGGACTTCTCAAGAGGCGAGGCTCTCTGGTCAGTACAGTGACCAGACGATGAGCACGATCTCCACCCACGACGCGCCGACGCCGCTGGCGCTCGTCGTGCGCACCGTCGCCATCGACGACCCCGGTGACCTGCTGCGCCTCCTGCCGTCGACCTCACCGACAGCCTGGGTGCGCCGCGGCGACGGGCTGGTCGCCTGGGGCGAGGCCGCACGCGTCGAGGTCGGCACCGCCACCGACGCCCAGACCGCCTGGGAGGCCCTCGTGGAGCGGGCGGTGGTGCGCGACGAGGTCGGGCTGCCCGGCACCGGGCCGGTCGCGTTCGGCTCGTTCGCGTTCGACGACGCCTCCCCCGCCGGCGGGGTGCTCGTCGTCCCCTCGGTGCTGGTCGGCAGGCGCGACGGGCAGGCGTGGCTGACGACCGTCGGCACCGGCCTGTCGGCCCCTCCTACGCTCGTGGCCGACCCGGAGCCGGTGCGCGCCCCGGGCGCGGTGCGCTACCGCACCGGTGCCCTGGACCCGCAGACCTGGGCGGCACGCGTGGCTGAGGCCGTCGCGGCGATCCGGGCCGGTGCCGCGGAGAAGATCGTGCTCGCCCGCGACGTGCTGGCACGCACCGCCGAGCCTCTCGACGTGCGCTGGGCACTGGGCCGGCTGGCCGAGCGGTACGACTCGTGCTGGACGTTCAGCGTCGACGGGCTGATCGGTGCGACACCGGAGCTGCTGGTGCGCCTCGAGCGCGGTCTGGTGACCTCCCGGGTGCTGGCCGGCACCGTCCAGCGCACCGGCGACGACGACGCGGACCTGGCCCGTGCGGCGATCCTCGCCCACAGCTCCAAGGACCTGGAGGAGCACGAGTACGCCGTGCGGTCCGTCGCCCAGGCGCTCGCCCCGTTCTGCTCCTCGACCAACGTGCCTGACGTGCCCTTCGTCCTCTCCCTGCCCAACGTGCTGCACCTGGCCTCCGACATCACCGGGGTCGCCTCCGCGGAGGCCGGGGGCTCCCTGGGCCTCGCGGCGGCGCTGCACCCGTCGGCCGCCGTGTGCGGCACCCCGACCACCGACGCCCTCACGCTCATCCGCCGCCTCGAGCAGATGGACCGCGGCCGCTACGCCGGCCCCGTGGGCTGGACGGGGGCCTCCGGCGACGGCGAGTGGGGCATCGCCCTGCGCTCGGCCCACGTCGACCCCAGCGACCCCCACGAGGTCCGCCTCTTCGCCGGCTGCGGCGTCGTGGCCGCCTCCGACCCCACCGCCGAGCTCACCGAGTCCGAGGCCAAGCTCGACCCCATGCGCTACGCCCTCACCGACAGCTGACCCCGAGCCTCCCGTCGGGGAGGGACCGTCAGCCGGTCGGGGTGGGGGTCGGTTGGCTGGGCGGGGTGGCGGTCTCGGCGCGGACCGCGAGGGTGGCGTCGATGTTCATCGAGCGGCCGTCGCGCACGACCGTGAGCGTGACTCTGTCGCCCGCGCTCTGTGATCTGACGTAGGCGGTCAGGGACTCCGCGCCGGGGGTGGGGGCGTGGTTGAAGGCGACGATCACGTCGCCCACGCGCAGGCCGGCCTCGGACGCGGGGGAACCGTCGGAGACCGTGGTCACCTGTGCGCCGCGTCGGGTCACGCCCTCGGCCGTGACGAGGGCGTCGTTCATCCGCACCCCGAGGAACGCGTGCTTGGCCGAGCCGCTGTCGATCAGCTGGTCGGCGATCTTCTTGGCCAGGTTCACCGGGATCGCGAAGCCCAGGCCGATCGAGCCCGACCGTGCCGAGCCGTACGCGGGCGCCAGAGTGGCGATCGAGGACGTGATCCCGATGACCTTGCCCTCCCCGTCGAACACCGGACCACCGGAGTTGCCAGGATTCACCGCGGCGTCCACCTGGATCGCGTTGGTCACCACCACGTCGCTGGAGTCGGTGGTCATCGCGGTCACCGCCGGGCGGTTCACGGCCGAGACGATGCCGGTGGTCATGGTGTTCTGCAGCCCGAGCGGGTTGCCCGCCGCGAGCACCTGCTGACCGACCGCGACCGTGGAGGAATCACCGAGGACGGCCGGGGACAGGTTCGCGGGGGCGTCGGTGAGCCTCACCACGGCCAGGTCGGTCGTGGGGTCGAGACCGACGATCTCGGCGGGGTAGATGCGCCCGTCGAACAGGGTCACGGCGACGGTGTCGTCGTCGGCGCCCTGCACGACGTGGTTGTTGGTGAGCACGTCCCCGTCCGCGCTGATGATGACGCCGGACCCCTCGCCGTCGCCGTCAGAGGTGGTCACCGCGATGGCCACCACGGACGCCTGGACCGCGACCGCCACACGCTCCCAGTCCGGGGCGACGGTGCTGGAGCCGACGACCGGCACGCTCACGGTGGCTGCCGGGGTGTCGCGGTCGACGAACCACGTCGTGGCGAGCGCGGTGCCCGCCGCGACGACCAGCGCGGTGATCGCCGCGACCAGCACGGTCAGCCCGAGCGACCGCTGCCGCCGCACCGGTGCGGGCGGCACAGGAGCGGACAGCACAGACGCGGGCGCGGACGAGCCGTACGTGTGCGAGTACGGCGTAGGTGCCGCACCGGGGTAGGGCGAGGAAGCGGCCACCGGGGCGGGAGCACCTGGATAGCCGAACGTGGGAGAGGGTGCCGGGGGCGCGGGCGACGGTGCTGGCTGGTCAGGCTGCGGCACGGCCAGCTGGTCGGGCACCTGCCCTCCCGGCTGGGTCTCGTCACTCGGCACGGACATCAGGCTCCCCTTCGCTCACCGGCGATCCTATGATCGCCTCCCCCGCAGCGTCGTCGGACACCGAACCACCACCCGTCAACGGGTGAGAAGCCCGATCGCCTCCACGGTACGCGTCGCCAGGGCGAGCGCGAGGTCGCGCCGACCCTCTCGGTCTACCCGCACCTCGACCAGCGACAGCCCCGGGGCGGGAGACTCGAGCACCACCTCGAGGTCCTCGGCGTCCTGCACCAGCCGGTAGCGGATGCCGTAGGCCGAGGCCAGCGCCCCGAGGTCCACGCTGTGGGGGGTGGCGAACACCCGCTCGAAGCTGCGCTGGTAGGCCTCCTCCCCCGGTTCCAGGGTGTGGAAGATCGACCCGCCCTGATCGTTGGCGACGACGAGCTGCAGGTTGGGCACCTCGTCGTCGGGCGGCACCAGCAGGCTGCCGACGTCGTGCAAGAACGTCAGGTCACCGACCAGCGCACGCACCTGCCGGTCAGGCAGGGCCAGGGCGATGCCCGCCGCCGTGGACACCGTGCCGTCGATCCCGGAGAGGCCCCTGTTGGCCAGCACCAGCGGAGAGTCTTCCCAGCGGGCCACCAGGTCCAGGTCGCGGATCGGGTGCGACGCCCCGGCCACCAGCACGTCCTCGGGCTGGGAGGCCCGGGCCACCGCCCGGGCCAGGTACGGGCCGGTGATCTGGGGTGCGCTGCGGAACCGGCGCTGACGGCGCCGGGCGTCCTCGGCCTCGTCCAGCACCTCGTCGATGGCCTGGCCTGCGGCGTCGTCGGCGGCCGTCCACTCCCGCAACCAGCTGTCAGAACGTGACCCCCCGGAGCGCATCCGGGCGGGCACCTCGGTGAGCACCCGGGTGGCCGAGCGCGTCGGGTCTGACCAGTCGCGCCCGTGCGGGGCGACGACCACGACCTCGACGTCGTCACGGGCGAGCAGACGTTCCACGGCACGGGCCAGGGTCGGGCGGCCGAGCACGACCACACGACGCACCGCACCGCCCAGCTCTCGCAGCTCGACCAGCACCCGATAGGCGGCGATGGCGTTCGGACCGCCCCGAGCACCCGACGACGGCTCGGCCAGCAGGGGCCAGCCGTTCGCCTCGGCCACGCGGCGCGCGACCGGCCCGGCGCCGTCCCCGGCGAGCAGCACCGTCGGCGGTGTGCGCCCGTGGTGCAACGGGCCAGACGACGAGCCCTGCGCGTGGGGGTCGACGCCCGCCGCACCGCGCGGGGCGACGACGGTGAGGCCCACGGTCGACGGCTCCGGCCAGGGCGCCGACCCAGGCACCAGCGGCGGACGGTAGGCGAGGTTGAGGTGCACCGGCCCGGGCGACCCGGTGCGCGCACCGACCGCTGCCGCCACCGCACGAGAGGCGAGCTGGCGCAGGTCGCGGTGCTCGCGAGGGTCACCGACCGGGGCGGGCACGTCCACCGTCAGCCTGGTCGCCGCACCGAACATCCCGGCCTGCTCGACGGTGGCCTGGTTGGCTCCCACGCCCTGCAGCTCGTGCGGGCGGTCGGCGGTCAGCACCAGCAGCGGGAGCCCGGCGTGGTGGGCCTCCATCACGGCGGGCATCAGGTTGGCCACCGCGGTGCCCGAGGTGGTCACCACGGCGACCGGGCGCATCTCGTCGCCCGCGTCGGCGCCCTTGGCGAGCCCGAGCGCGAGGAACCCCGCCGCGCGCTCGTCGACGCGCACGTGCAGCCGCAGGGGCGGGACCTCGTCAGGTCGTTCCTCGTCGGGCTGCGCGGCGTCAGCGAGCGCGAAGGCGAGCGGGGCGCTGCGCGAGCCGGGGCAGAGCACCACGTCGCGCAGGCCGAGCGCGACCAGCGCTTGGAGGAGCACCCGGGCGCTGGTGGACGCGGGGAAGTGCACCGGGCCCTGGTCGGCGACCGGCTTCGTCGGGGTCACCAGGTCATTGTGCCTCGTCAACAGCGTCGGACGCTCCACTACAGGGTGATCGTGGCGTCCGATCCGGTGGTGCCGACCCCGGATTCATCCACTGACCGCCGTAATTCAGCGGCCGCGGGCACCTGGGCACCGTCCGTGGATCAGGCGCTGACGGCGGCGACCCGTCTCGCCCACCGCTCGGCCGTCGCCTCCGAGGCGGGCGGCAACGGCCACACCGGGACCGGTCGGCGCACCGCGAGCACGCCGTCCGTGGGCACCAGCGGCTCGGCCACCAGGTCGGCGGCCAGCAGGTGCGCGGTGGCCAGCCCGCACGCGTAGGGAAGCTCCGGCAGAGCGGCGGCCAGCGCCAGCCCGGCACCCAGCCCGACGGACGACTCCAGGGCCGAGGAGACCACCACCGGCAGGGCGAGCCTCTCGGCCAGCTCTAGACACGCCCGCACCCCGCCCAGGGGCTGCACCTTGAGCACCACGACGTCGGCCGCGTGCTTGGCGGCCACCGCGAGCGGGTCGTCGCTGCGGCGGATCGACTCGTCGGCGGCGATCGGCACGCTGGTACGTCTGCGCAGCGCGGCCAGGTCGTCGACGCTGGCCACCGGTTGCTCGGCGTACTCCAGGCCGCCGGCGGCCCGGTCCAGCACGGCCAGCCTCGCCACGGCGGTGTCCACGTCCCAGGCGGCGTTGGCGTCCACACGGATACGACCGTCCGGGCCGAGCGCGTCGCGCACCGCCTCGAGACGGGCCTGCTCCCGCGCGAGGGTCTGGTCCGGCTCGGCCACCTTGACCTTCGCGGTGCGACAGCCCGAGGCGGCGACGATGGCACGCGCCTCGGCGGCGCTCACCGCCGGCACCGTGACGTTGACCTCGACGGCATCCCGCACCGGTGCGGGCCAGCCGACGTCCGCCGCCTCCCTGGCCGCCCGCCACCACGCACGGGCCTCGGCGTCGTCGTAGTCCCAGAACGGGGAGAACTCCGCCCAGCCCGCGTCCCCGCGGATCAGCACCCCGTCACGAGAGGTCAGGCCACGGAACCGGGTGCGCAGCGGAACCTGCCAGACCGCCAGCTCGCTCGTCACGGGACCCATCTTTCCAGCGGTCCCGCCCCTGCCGGGCAGCACGCCCCGTCAGGCGACGTGGCTCGACGAATCGCTGGTCAGATCGCTGGTCAGACGGCTGGGCCGACCCGGGTGTCCTCGACCTGGCGGTCAGACGTCCCGCCCCGCGATCTCTGGTGGCCATCTGCCATGACCTACTCGAAGAGCCCGAAGGTCGGCTTGCTGCTCCACGCCATCACGCGACTCTGTGGCGACAGGCCTGGCCACCTGCTCAAACGTCACATCGCACCGGCCTCGACCGCCCCACGTCGAGCATCGACAACCGTCCGGCGCCTGACGGCCAAGCAGGTAGCCGAGGCCGCCCAGGCGCACCGATCCGGGCAGACCTTGGCAGCCATCGCTCGCAGGCTAGGTGTCAGCCGAGCGTCGTTGGCGGCGCATCTGGAGCGAGCCGGTGTCTACCAGCCCAGACGCACCATGACCGAGAAACAGGCCGACCAGGGGGAGTGTCTGATAAACGGTGGGCAAGGTGCTGGCGTCCTTAGTTGCTCGAGGGGTTGATGCGTCCCTCGAAGGTGATGGCGAACGCGTTGAGGGCGGCCTTCCACCGGTTGACCCATCGTGC
>Ga0123356_10000604_pt1 | contig 39698 bp, 32 predicted proteins | sample TergutEmb28metaG_2_FD_92546 | JGI IMG/M metagenome (GOLD analysis project Ga0123356, IMG submission 92546) | Embiratermes neotenicus P3 segment gut microbial communities from Petit-Saut dam, French Guiana - Emb289 P3 | ecosystem: Host-associated > Arthropoda: Insects > Digestive system > Gut ...
GGGCTTGTTAGTGGTGAAGAGGCTACTGTAGACATTACAAATGTTGTCGGCACTTATTCAGATGCTAACGTAAGTACATCACCTAACTATGTTACTTTTTCCGTAAATACATTTGGCGTTGGTGCTCCGCCCTTAGGCACTCCTGCAACACCCGGCAACTATAATGTATTGCAACCTGGAGCAACTGATGTCACAGGCGACATCACCACGAGACCTCTTGCCATTGATACTTGGGATATTACTAAACCTTTTGATGACACTACAGCGGTTACTGAATGGGGTGCCGAATTCAAGATAGGTGGAAATGACGGATTGCAGAATGGTGAAACCGCTATTGTTGTTCCCGGCTCTACTGTCGGTACTTATGGCGGAAACGCACCTGCACCGGGCACTAGCTATCCGATAACCTTTACCGGCACTGCCGCGTTTGGTTTTGGAACAGGTACTGCAACAGAAAGTAATTACAATATCATCCAACCGGATAACAGTTCCAATCTTACAGGCACAATCGGTAAAAGAGAACTTACGATTAATGGTGCTACTGCAGAAATGCGTTATAATGGTACAGCAAATGTTGATGAAGATTTGATTACATCAGTTACATTCGCAAACAGCGAATCATACTTCCCATCACTTGCAAATGGCGGTATAACCGCAACCGGAACAATTGACGGCTCGGATTTTAACGCCGCTCCGGGTGCAAACAATAGGACAATTGATGTTGCCGTCGCTTTATCAGCAGCAGCAAATGAAAACTTTACAATTGCTAATAGCCCATTCCCACTAGATAATCAAAGTATTGAAAAGAATACCGATGTATTTGATTCTTTGGAATCTGCCACTGTTAATGCTAAAATCGGTGAGACCACAACCATAAATATTATGAGCATTGTACCTGACTTGCCGACTCCGCCACCAACAGTGTCATGGGGTGTTTCAGATCCGACATTCATTGTAAAAAGCATTACCGGAGATTTAGAGACTAAAGGTGTTATTGATTACAGCACAAGTACCACAACAAATCTTAATATAGCACTTACACTTGCGGCTGAAGAGAATGATAAAGCCGTTATAACAATCGAAGTCACAAGTGGTAATTATGCAAACTTCGATATTGCAGTCGAAGTTATCGCTCAAGACAAAGATGATGTTTCTAATTTAATGACATTTATTGTACCAGGTTCGTTAACCTACACAGGGCTGGGGCAAGCAGTTGCACATAACGCTACAATAATAAGTGGTACAACTTCCGGTGGTTTACCATTCACTCCTGATACAGATTTCCCAATAACATATACATACGCAGTTGCCCCTACATTCTCCGGTTCATTAACCGGCACTTCGCCAAATGAAAGACCGCTTGATGCTGGCACATACACTGTCACAGCCACTTACGATGACAATGTAAATATTGGTATTATCACCCGAATATTCTCAATTACCCCCGCACCTGTCACTGCATCCATTAACACCAGTAGCGTGACAACCCCAAGAGAGTTTGATAATAATCCAAATATCACAGGTGCAACTATCGTACTAAGTGGTGGCGTTAATAGCGAAAATCCGACAGCAACAGCGACTACAATATCGTTTGTTAATGCTAACGTAGGAACAGACAAAGGTGTAACTGCAACGGGAGTCGCACTCACAGATGATTCATCCGGTGCCAATGTTAATAGAAACTACACTATTATAAATTTAACAGGCACGGACTTAACGGATGGAAGCACCTTAGCTATCACACCCAGACCAATCTCTGTTACAGAGGGTACTTATGCAGTAACAAAGCCATATGATGGCACTAATTCAGCCGGTTCAGGCAATCCGTTGCTGCTAACAGTCGTTGACCCCGGCGGTGTCTTTGCAGCAGATGGTAGTGTAAATATCACCGCAGAACCTTCAGCATTTTCGCATCCAAATGTCGGACCACAGAATATTGTTGTTAATTTAGGTATTTCCGGTAATAGTATCGGAAATTACACCTTGCAAACCGCTTCATTGGATCCTTTTGAAGCAAGTATAACAGCTATTACGTTCCCGGATGCAATCCCTCCGAGGACAGAAAATTTGCGGAACAATGACCCGTTTACCTTAGACATTCTTCTCGAGTCTCTGCTCCCGCCAAATCCGCCAAGTATGACTCTCGGAAATATTACTTTATATGCTTTAGTATCATATACTCCGGGAACAGTTAGTTCAAACGCTACTATCATTAGTGATGACTTATCAATCGTAATCAGAGACACTGCAACCGGCTTAACACATAATGAAACTATTACTGTAGCAATAACAACACAGAACTTCGGTGTAATTAATGTACCAATAAACTTAAGTGCAAGCGACAGGCAAAACCTGAATGATCCTGATACTGAGATTGTAGTAACACCAAGCACTCTATTAACCCAATCAGTAACCTTTGGCACTGCGGCAGTACCTATTACTGCTTCCAACTTGAGCGTAACTGGCGGCTATACCGGTGGTGCTTTTGATTTTACTGTTAATTACTCTGGGGGAGGTTATGGTCCGTTTCCTGTAGTACCTACCAATGCGGGCACTTATAGTGTAACTATTACTGCCGGTAATGCAAATTATGTCGGCACAAGAACAATAGCAAATGTGCTTACCATCAATCCTGCTGACCAAGCAACACTGACGGTTGACACTCCTTCTCCAATTACTTTTGGGGATCCGGCTGTCACTTTAACATCTTCCGGTGGAAGCGGTGCAGGTGCAGTTACTTTTGCAATAATTCCGGGTGGTACAGGTATAGGAACAATTGGTGGTCCAAATACTGATCAACTAACTATAACACAAGCTGGAACAATATTTGTTAGAGCTACAAAAGCTGCCAGTGCAAACTATAATGTAGCAAACTCAGCAAACCTTACAATAACGGTCAGCAGAGCAGAACAGGCAACACTGACAATGAATGCTGTTCCCAACCAAACATTTGCAAATAATCTGACTGTTGACCTCAGTGTAACAGGTACGACAGGTGGCAGTGGCAGTGGAGCAGTTACATATAATGTAATATCTGGACCGGGGTCAATAAGCGGAGGTAATCAGCTCACAATCACTGGTGCCGAACCAATTAGTGTAACAGCAACAAAGGCAGCTGATACAAACTATAATGCTATTACCTCGGCACCAATTTCTATTACCGTAGCAGCTCAACCCATAGCAAACGCTGTTATTACCGTTACTACACCTGTGCGAGGTGATGCACCTAATACTACAGCAACGCTTGCTCCCAACCCAAACTTTACAGCCGGTGCAGTTACGTGGGCTCCAACGGTAACAGGTACACCTCCCTTCTTTGCACCTCTTGAGGACTATACTGCAACTGTTATATTAACAGCAAGTGCCAACTATACATTTACAGGTGGTCTTGGCGGAACTGTTACTATAAATGGACAAACTGCAACTGTGACAAATAACACCGGCTCAAATGTTACGTTATCGTATCAATTCCCGCAAACAGACCCTGTCGATGTGCCGGGAGTGCCGCGTAGCTTCCAGGGGGTTGCGGCGGATGGTCAGGTTACACTATCGTGGATTGCTCCGCTGAACAACGGTGGAGATGTCATTACTGAGTATGAGGTTTCGAGTGACAATGGTGCAACCTGGATAACTGCATCGTCTATGACCGGTCATCTCTTTACAGGGCTTACCAATGGAATTGAATACACATTCCTTGTGCGTGCGGTAAATGGTGAGGGTGAAGGTACGGAAGCTGAGTTTAAAGCTACACCTGTTGCTCCACCTGATACGGTTGCCCCGGGTGGCAGTGACGGCAGTGTTGATGTGCCGTATATTCCGCCTAGTTCCGATGGTACTGTTACGCTCGTGATTAACCAAACAGTGCTTGATGAGTTGAAGGCTGCTGCAGCGGCTACTCAGAGTGTGCGGATTAATCTGAAGGGTGTTTCAGGTGCGAGGGCTGCTAAGATTGATACAGCAGTGCTGACTGATGTCGCAGGTTCCAACCTCGGTGCTCAAATCGACCTGCCGCAAGGGACAATCTCTCTTGACCCGACTGCTACGGCGGCTCTGGCGAGTCAGGCAAACGGTTCTGACATCACACTTTCACTTACGCAAGTATCTCAAATATCTTCGCTGACTATGCCGCAGCAGGTGGCGTTTCAGCCGGGTGATTTAGTGTTTACCATCACTGCTACTTCGGGTGGTGTGGCAATCACTACTTTCGGCGGAGGTTACTTGTCGATTACAGTGCTTTACTCAGGTCCTGTGCCCGTTACCGTGTATCATATGGCAGCGGACGGCACACTGACAAGCAGACCGAGTACATATGATGCTGCTACAGGAACCGTCACATTCAGAACTCCTACACTATCCGAATATGTTATCAGGCACACACCTCGAGGCTCCGGCAGCGGTACACGTTCACCGCAAACGGGTGATTACAGTAACACTACACTCTGGCAGGCTGTGCTCCTCGGCTCCGTGTTTGGTATAATGTTAACAATTATTCTCAGAAATCATTTGAATAAAAAGCATAAATGGGATAGAATGATTGAGGAATACAAAAACAGGTTTTAACTGAGGAATATGGGTAGAGTAAGAGGCAGAAGACATAAAATAGTATCGGGGCGGCACATATTTGCCGTCCTGATTGCCGTGTTTGCAATCCTCGGCGGTTATGCGGCATATCGCCTTATTACCACCGAAGCGGATTATTCAGCAGCACAGCATGAATATGCCGCACTTCGCTTATTCTCGCCATCAAACTCAGCTCCCGCCGATTCAGGCGAAAACGGCAATGGCTCCCCAAACACGCCACCCGAGCATGAGACTATGCCCGACCTTTCTGATATAAACCCCGATTACATCGGTTGGATTCGTGTGAACGGAACAGACATAGACTACCCTGTTGTCCAAGGTGCCGATAACACCAAATATCTGAACACAACCTTTACAGGCGAAAGAAACCCATCGGGCACTATCTTTATGGATGCCGACTGTGTAAATGGCTTTGACTTCTTTACTATCCTGCACGGTCATAACATGAGAGACGGCAGTATGTTTGCCGGTCTGCACGCTTTTCGTGAAAACAGATTTCGCGTAGATTATAACGAAGTAACTATTTTTACTCCTAACGAGCAAATGCTTGTATACAAAATTTTCGCAGTTAAAGTATCGAATATTTACGATGAAGTGTTTAACCTGCCTTTAAAAGGCTTGGATGAAAAAGTCAATTATTTCTCCGAGTTTGATTTTACAAGGCAGGATTTAAGAGAAAATGTTGATATCATGATTCTTGCCACATGCACGGATGGAAACAGAAATGAACGCCTGCTGATTTTCGCAGCACGCGTCCGTGATTAGTTTGCTTAGCCGGTTTAGCCGGCACCATAACCGTTTGGCACTATGTCAATCGGGGGGAGCCGATTGTGCAAGGTCAGGTGCTGGTGTCGGCACGATACCCGGCGTAGAAGAAGTTGCCATTTTGCGACAGTAATGTTTTACATTTACCGTAGGTTTACCATAACACCATGTGTAATCCTATTGCAAGCGATTGTGATAAAACGACAGAATTATGTTGTGAAATGCATAGAAATATTGTTGGAATTGCAAACAAACATTATATAGACAAACAAGATAGATGTGATATACTGTGTTTTATCTCCTTTGAGAAAGGAAGCGGCTCCCTATGAACATTCTCGTTTGTGATGATATCAAAACCGAAGCAGATAAGCTGGCTGAAATGCTCACCAACCGTGGTTTTGACGTTAATATATCAGTTTTTTATAACGCACATGACGCACTTGCTTATATTCGTACAGGTGCGGCTGTTGATGTGTGCTTTCTGGATATCGTAATGCCTGAGGTCAGCGGTGTCGAGCTTGCTCAGTCACTTAGGGATTTTGGATATGCAGGCTACATTATATTCCTTTCCGCTTCAAAGGATTACGGTCCTGAGTCGTATAAGGTCAAGGCTTTTAACTATCTTGTCAAGCCGATTTCTCTCAGTGATATAAAAATCACCCTGCAAGAGCTGACTGATGCCTTAAACGCTGCGGATACGGCATCCATTCTCGTCAAAACGCATGATTATTCGCGAAACCTTCCATTGCGCCACATATCATATATCGAGGTTGAAAATAACTATGTCTTTTTCCATCTGACCGACGGTACGGAGCTAAAGTCCAGAACTCCGCTTGCTGAAATTGCAACACAGATTTTAAGCGATTCAAGATTCATCAGATGTCACCGTTCATTTATTGTAAATCTTCATGATATAGATACTTTAAAAGGTAATGATTTTATGATGAAAAACGGTGCAACGGTTCCGATTTCGAGAAATAATGCCGACGCAAAACGGCAATATCTTAAATCAATCAATTCGTAAGGAGGAGGATAAGTGGCAAAAGAGTTGATACGCCTGGCTGACTGCTCTATGGCGTTTGACGACGACGTTGTTTTAAACAACATTAACCTCTATATTAATGATAAGGAATTCTTAACGCTGCTGGGTCCCAGCGGTTGTGGTAAAACAACTATGCTGCGGATAATCGGAGGTTTTTTAAAGCCTTCCTCGGGAGATGTTTTTTTCGATGGTGTCAGGATTAATGAGGTTCCGCCGCATAAACGTGCGGTTAATACCATTTTCCAAAAATATGCTTTATTTACACACCTGAATGTATTTGACAATGTCGCATTCGGTTTGCGGTTGCAACGTATTGACGGTAAAAAACTTGATAAATATGAAATCTATAATCGTGTAATGGAAATGCTTGAGGTTGTCAGTCTTAAGGGTTTTGAAAGACGGGACGTTACCCTGCTCTCCGGAGGACAGCAGCAGCGTGTCGCTATTGCACGTGCTCTTGTAAATAAGCCGAAGGTTCTCTTGCTCGACGAACCGCTCGGTGCTCTTGACATGCGGCTTCGCAAGGACATGCAAAACGAGCTCAAAAGTATCCAACAAGCAACAGGTATCACATTTATCTACGTTACTCACGACCAGGAGGAAGCTCTTGCGATGTCCGATACCGTAGTTATTATGGAGGGTGGTGTCATCCAGCAGATAGGCACTCCCGAGGATATTTACAATGAGCCGAAAAACGCTTTTGTAGCTGATTTTATTGGTGAAAGTAATATTGTAGACGGTATCATGCATAGCGACGGTGTCGTTGAGATATTCGGCAGGAAATTTAAGTGTCTCGACAAGGGCTTTTACCCGATGGAGCCTGTTGATGTTGTAATACGTCCCGAGGATGTGGATATTGTGCCTACAAAAAACGGAAAACTCAAGGGCGAGGTTACAAGCGTTACATTTCGCGGTGTGCTTTATGATATCATTGTCGATTTCCACGGTTTTAAGTGGCTGATTCAAACCACAGACCTATGCCCCGTCGGTACAAAAATTGGAATAAAAATCGACCCTGACGGGATTCATATAATGAAAAAAGGTGCATTTTCGGGAATGTACGGCGACTACAGCTCATACAGTGCAGAGTACGACGACATCAGCGACGCGGAGCATGAGCACGAACATCATGAACATGAAGAGGAATCAGCCGGCTGGGAATAGGACACAGGAGCAGTATTATGAGACCTAAATACTTTTCAATTCCATATGTTGTCTGGATGGGGATTTTTGTTGTAGCTCCGATTTTTTTCGTGCTTGTGTATGCCTTTACATCAGCCGACGGGTATCCCACACTCCAGAATTTTGCGGCTATGGGCAGGTTCGCTCCTGTTTTTGTCCGCTCCTTCCTGCTTGCGTTTATTTCAACCGTGATTTGCATTATTATCGGATATCCTGTCGCATACATCCTCTCAAGAGAAGGCTTAAGAATGCAACGGCTGATGATTATGCTGATTGTTCTGCCTATGTGGATGAATTTTCTGCTTAGAACTTACGCGTGGATGTCAATACTCGAAAACACCGGATTGCTGAACCGCTTTCTGTCTTTTCTGGGTCTTCCGACATTAAACATAATAAACACACCGACGGCGGTTGTTATCGGCATGGTGTATAATTTTCTGCCGTTTATGATTTTGCCGATTTATTCCGTTATTGTAAAAATCGACAGAAGTCTTTTTGAGGCTGCTCAGGATTTGGGTGCCAATACTTTGTCTGTATTTCGTAAGGTTGTTTTCCCGATGAGTCTGCCCGGTGTTTTATCCGGTATCATGATGGTTTTTGTACCTGCGGTTTCTACGTTTGTTATCACTCAACTGCTCGGCGGCGGAATGGTAATGATGCTTGGTGACCTTATTGAAATGCAGTTTTTGGGTACAGCATATAATCCGCAGCTCGGCTCTGCTATTGCTCTTGTTATGATGTTTATTGTTATAATATTTATGTACTTTGTAAACAGGTTCGGACAAAGTGATGCAAAGGCGGTGGGAGCATGAGCAGAGCTTCAAGTGCGAGCGGTTTTGCGAAAAGACCGGGGATAATAGGGCGTTCCTACACCGGTTTGATTTTGCTCTTTTTATACGCTCCGATCTTTATTCTGATAATATTTTCGTTTAACTCTACAAGAAGCCGCTCTGTGTGGACGGGCTTTACATTCGACTGGTACAGGTCGCTTATTGTTGACAGTTCAATTATGAATGCTTTTTATACGACCCTGATTATTGCTGTTATATCGGCGATAGTCGCAACAATTGCAGGGACATTTGCAGCTGTCGGGTTTCACAACATGAAAAGCCGCTGGCGTACACCGCTTATGCACATCAACAACATCCCGATGATGAATGCGGACATCGCAACCGGCGTTTCACTCAGCTTACTTTTTATTTCACTCGGAGCGATTCTAAGATTCAGACTCGGCTTTGGTACTCTGCTGCTCGCTCATATAACTTTTAATATCCCATATGTTGTCCTGTCAATAATGCCAAAGCTCCGTCAGCTCGACAATAATCTGGTTGATGCCGCATGTGACCTTGGTTGTACGTGGATGAAAGCCTTTTGGAAGGTTATTGTTCCCGAAATCATGCCGGGTATTATTAACGGTTTAATTATAGCTTTTACTTTATCTATTGATGATTTTGTGATAAGTTATTTTACTGCGGGCGGTAATGTCATGACACTTCCAATGCAAATATTCGCTATGACCCGAAGACGTATCAGCCCCGAAATCAATGCGTTATCAACAATCCTGTTTCTGACGGTTCTTGCTTTATTAATCGTAATCAACATCAGAGAAGCAAGACAGGAAGAGACGTTCAAGAGAGGAATGAAATCATGAAAAGAATTTTAATTGTTACGGTTGCTTTATGTTTACTTCTGCCGGTTATTACACTCGGTTGCTCACAAAATGAAGGAGCTGCGGGAGTCGTGAATGTTCATAATTGGGGAGAGTATATAGACGAGTCTATTTTTCGGTTATTTGAGCAGGAGACGGGTATCCGGGTGAATTATTCAACATTTGAAACCAATGAAGCTTTGTATTCGCTGATGAGACGCGGTGGTGCCAATATTGATGTTATTATTCCGTCCGATTACATGATTGCGAGAATGATTGAAGAGGATATGCTTGCAGAGCTTGATTTTTCGAATATCCCGAACTTCTATCTGATTGACGAGCGTTACAAGGGGCTTGGTTATGACCCTGATGATAAATACTCCGTTGCTTATATGACCGGTACACTTGGAGTTATCTATAATTCGTCGAAAATAAGCGATGATATCTCAAGCTGGGGTGCACTTTTTGATGATAATTATTCCGGTCAGATTCTGATGTTTGATAATCCGCGTGACGCATTTGGTATTACTTTGAAATACTTGGGATACAGCCTTAATACCGTTGATGAAGAGGAAATTTACGAGGCGTTTTCATTGCTTGACAGGCAAAGACCTATTTTGCAGGCGTATGTTATGGACCAGATTTTTGACAAGCTTGAATCGGGCGAAGCGTGGATAGGCCCTTATTATGCAGGAGATTTTCTTGTTATGGTTGAGAATAATCCTGATTTGAGATTTGCTCGTCCTACTGAAGGCACAAACTATTTTGTCGATGCAATGTGTATTCCAAAGAATGCCGCAAACAAAACAAATGCGGAGATTTTCATCGATTTTATGACCCGTACGGATATTGCACTTATGAATATGGAATATATAATGTATGCTTCGGCTAATTCCGAGGCAGCTGAGTTGTTTGCCGACGAGCTTGATCCCGAGCAATATGCTGTTATGTTCGCAAGCTATGACGTGCTTGCAAACAGTGAGGTTTATGCTCATCTTCCGAGGCATATTCTCGAGCTCTATGACGAGCTTTGGGTGGAATTGAAGCGTTAGCGGATTATGTGAGGTTTGCTTGTGGATTTACAGGTTATAATTGACCAGATGGTTGTGCTTTTTATAATTATGGCTGTTGGTTTTATTATAGGGAAGTTTAAAATGCTGACTCCCGACAGTAATAAGATGTTAACAAGGATTGTTTTGTTTGTAGCTCTGCCTTGTACGATTTTAACCTCTGTATTTGAAAATGAAATCGATATAACTGTCGGCGACACCTTGTATTTCCTGCTTATGACACTGCTTACGTTTGGTATTGCATTTTTGGTTTCAATCCCGATTGTGCATTTACTGGGCGGTAATAAGAAAAACCGAGGTCTTTTAAACTTTATGTCCGTTTTCAGCAACTGCGGCTTTATGGGTTTCCCCGTCGTAATTGCGATTATGGGCATTTCCTCTGCTTATTATGTCGCATTATTTAACATCCCCTTTAACGCACTGGTGTTTTCCGTGGGAATATATATGATTTCCTCAGGCGAAGGCGGCGGGTTTAATCCGAAGTCACTGATTAACCCTGTTCTCATAGTTGCACTGCTTGCAATACCTATTGCTTTGCTTGGTATAAGACCTCCGCAGCTTCTTGCAGACGCACTGCGAATAACCGGAAATATCACAACCCCCGGCGGAATGCTTGTCATAGGTGCTACTCTTGCGTATGTACCGATAAAAACAATTCTGGCGGAATGGCGGATAATTCCGGTTACATTACTTAAGCTGATTATTATTCCTGTTGTCACATGGCTTATTTTGAGACAGATTATAACAAACGAGCTTCTGCTTGGTGTTCTTGTGATAATCTCGGGAATGCCGACAGCAGCAATGGCATCAATGCTCGCAATAGAATACGGCGGCAACGAAAAAGCCGCCTCAGCGGGAGTCTTCCTAACAACCCTACTCTGCGGCCTAACCGTTCCATTGCTGGTGTACTTTTTGTTTTAATTAAACATGAACACTTGTGTCAGTTTTGGTTGTGCGCCTGTTTCGGGGTCGGGTTCCATTAGCATTACGTCCTTCATGTATTCGTTCCATTTGTCGACAACTGCACTTTGTGCTTGCGTTTTTGTTGCATGCTCAATGCCTTTGGTGCATTCATAGTAGCCGAAAAGCTCGTTGCCTGTTAGCCATATGCTGTAGTTCTGTATACCTGCCTCTGTCAGCACATCGCCGAGTTCATCCCAGATTTTTTCATGTCTGCGGATGTACTCTTCTTTTTGTCCGTCAATAATCTTCGCCTTCCATGCATACCTTTCCATATCTAACCCCTATTCATTATACTCAAATTCCATGTTGTATATGCTTATTGTGTCGCCGTCTTGTATTCCAAGCTCCTCGAGGCGTTTGTAGATTCCTGCGTTGCGAAGGACACGGTCAAAGTACATTCTTGATTCATGGTCTGAGAAGTTTACGTTTTGCATGAGACGCTCAATCCATGCTCCTTCAATTGTCCAAACATCGTCGAAGTTCTCATAAACTAAATCATCAGGTGTTCCCTGCATCTTGGGCTTCGGAATGTAATCAGTCTCGAACACCACTATCGGCGGCAGCCCGCTTAGCTTTGCAGCTGTGTGGTTTACCAACTTTTTTACGCCTGTGTTTGCTGCTGCGGATATCATAAACAGTTCGTATCCGTTATCTTTTATATAGCTTTTGAAACGCTCTATAAGCTCCTCGTCCTGTGCAATATCTGCCTTATTTGCAACAACAATCTGCGGACGCTCGGCAAGCTCAGGGCTGTAGCTTTTTAGTTCCTTGTTAATTGTTTTAAAATCGGCTATCGGGTCGCGACCCTCTGAGGCTGAAATATCAACAACATGCAGAATCAGACGGCAGCGGTCAATATGGCGTAAAAACTCATGCCCGAGACCTGCACCTTCTGATGCACCTTCGATTATTCCCGGAATATCGGCAAGTACAAATGAGTTGCCTTCGCCGAAATATACTACTCCCAGGTTGGGAAATAGTGTTGTAAAATGATAGTCCGCAATTTTCGGATTTGCTTTTGATACAACCGAGAGTAATGTTGATTTGCCAACGTTCGGATATCCTATCAAGCCAACATCGGCGAGCAGCTTCAGCTCAAGCTCGATATCCAGTTCCTCGCCCTGCAGCCCTGCTTTTGCAAATCTCGGAGCCTGTCGTGTCGGTGTTGCAAAATGCTTGTTACCCCAACCGCCATTTCCGCCTTTAGCAAGCCTGAAGGTTTCAGTTTCCGACATATCAATTATGACAGCAGAGCTTTCTTTATCACGCACAACAGTTCCTTTTGGAACTCTGATAACAAGGTCTTTTCCGTCCTTGCCCGCTTTATTTTTGCCCGTTCCGTCGGCACCGTTGCCGGCTGCGTACTTTTTCTTGTACCGAAAATCCATCAGCGTTGACATATTTGTATCTACTTTTAAGACAATGCTGCCGCCCCTGCCACCGTCACCGCCATCGGGACCGCCCGCAGAGATATACTTCTCACGATGAAATGAAACCGCACCGTTGCCGCCCTTACCGGCTTTTACTGTTATTGTCGCCTTATCTACAAACATTACTTACTACTCCTCATATACTTTTGGAGCAGCACGCTTATGCTCACTTATTCTGTGATATTTCGAGATTATTTCCATATCCTCGGGAGCACATACTCCGCTTCTTAGGTATTCATCTATCGCTTTATAGGTTACGCCCATTTCACCCTCATCTGTCTGCCCATCGTACAGTCCCGCAGAAGGTGCTTTGTCGAGTATTCGTTTTGGAACATCGAGATATGTAAGAAACTGATAAATCTCAGTTACTGTAAGGTCTGCAATCGGGTTAAAGTCAAATGCACCGTCGCCCCATTTTGTAAAGTAGCCCATATGCCGTTCACTTTTATTGCCCGTTCCCGCGACAAGCCTGTTTTCGCTTGCAGCTATTGCATACAGAGCAGTCATTCTCAAACGTGGTGCAATATTTGTTTCTGCTGATGTTGTTAATTTTGTTGCCTCGGCAAGTGATTTTTTGAGCATGTCGGAGGTTTTTGTCAGGTCAACCATTCTTTTTTCGATCCTAAAAAGCCCTGAAACCATAAGCGCATCGGTCATATCCTCGCCGTAATTACACTTTGATGAACATGGCAGAATCAATCCGACGGTATCATCACAAGCCATTTTGCAAAGAATACCGACAAGAGTACAATCCTTGCCCCCGCTGTTACCGAAAACAATACCCGTAGCACCGGCTCCCGCAAGCTGCTCTTTAATAAATGCAACCCGCTTTTCAGCTTCTACCTTATAGTCTCTCATTTATATTCCTTTCTTATTAGGGCATCAGAGGTTTCCCGATACCCTTTCGCAAAGCCAGAATGCGTTGCATTTCATTGTAGACAACCATGTAGCCCTCGTCAACTCCCATGCCGGGCTTTGCGAGAAGCTGGTCGGGTTTGGTTGCCATGGCTATGTGGACGCAGACTTGAGCCGAGCGGTCTGTTTCATTGCACGAGCCGCCTTGATATGCACCGATACCCTGCTCCTTGCAGTATAAAACCGCTTCTGCAATATTGCAAATACCGCCTAAATCAGGAGTTTTTATTTGCACCATATGCCCTGCTTTGTTATCTGCGAAATACTTGATATCCTCAAGCGTATTGCACCATTCGTCAGCAACTATTTCAATATTTATACCACGTTTGCTTACAATCGCTGTCATCTCTTTAAGTGCAAGCATTTGCTTTTCACGGTCCTCCATATCTACGGGACCCTCTATCCTCAGCTTAAAAGGATGTGCGGCTTTTTCGAGTTTAATTAAATAGTCAAACATCTCCTGCGTGTTCAAGCCAAAGACCGTTGTAATCGTGCCGTAAACGTCTATATGCAATATTGGGGAGTAATCAGGTGTCGGACGCAAGGCAATAACACGCTCACGGAGCCAGGCTATGTATTCCTCGAGCAACTCCCCGTGTTCGCCCAGCTTTGTTCCTGCATGATTAATCAGACCATGCGGCAGGACGTCGGCTCCTTTGATTATCATTTTATCTGAGTTGATGAATCTATTATCGCCGCTTTGCGAAAAAATGGGAATCATCTTGTCACTGATGGTTGTGCCGTATTCTTCTGCTATTATTTCGCACATCATTTTACGTTTGGTTTTTGCGACGGCATCCAAAATTGCCTGACTGACACCGTATCGAATTGCCGTGTGTAAATGCTTGCCGTTAATCATTAGTGCTTCAAGCTCTAGGGACATCTGCCTAAATGTTGTGATACTTTTTCCTGTAAGAAATGGCTTTACATGCTCTTCGATAAAAGGAATAAAATTATCGGCAAGAAACAGCGGGTCACGTCCGCCCGCTCCCGAGTATTGAACTGCGGCACAATCCCCATGTGCAAGCTGACCGTCCTCGAGAACAAGCATTATTGAAATCGACTCACCCGCTTGCCGCACAGTCGTAAAACCTTCAGTTGACGGCAAACCTGTATATGCCGCCCCGTCCGGTTTTGCTCCGTCTTTGATTGCACGCTGGTCATCGAAGAAAAAACCTGTTCTCCCCGGTGCACATATTAAATCCACAATTTGCATTGCTTATCTCCCTATGCCGCATTTGCACTGTGTTTATGTGTAATATGATTTGCAAAAAATATTTTTTATTTAATTTTTGAAAATTTTTCACAGTTTTCTACAGCTTTTACACCATTACTATAAATTCCGAGTGCGATATTTTTAATCATATTTCGATTCAAATATATCATATTCGTGAATTTAAGACAACATAAACGAAATACAAAGTCATCATAAAGTGATGATAAATTTGTTGTTGCGTTTCCCACTGAATTTCACAATTTCTCTATCAAAACTGGGAAACAAACGTGGATGGACAAAGCGGTTTGATAGGTGGTATTCTTTATTTGCAGCTGCTATTTTTATCATTTTCGGGAGGGTTTTTCTATGATTTCGCAAAGCCATATTATCAAAAGGAGAATTGCAAAAAGGCTTCTCTTTATTCTTACCGCAATTACACTGGTGCTTGTCCTTTCAGCTATGACATTTTATACCGCCGGTGCGGATAATCGTCTAATTCCGTCCGAGCATTGTGACGGCGGAGATTGTTGCACAAGTAGTGATTGCACCTGCACTAACTGTACTGCACATCCCGGGTATGCTTCATACCCCGAGGTCATTATTGAAGATGAACCGATACCCCTGTTTTCAGCGGACGGACGTGACTTCTTTTTATTCGCTCCAATGGGCATTCCTACATGGGCTATCTTCAATTTGATTGCAACTGCTGCAGGTATTCTTTTTTCATTACTGACGATTTTTAAAGCAATTAAGCAAAAAAAGCATGAAAACAACGAGGTAGATGAGTATACTGCAAAGCTTGTTGCTGATAATAATGCCGAAAACGAAGAGCTGCTTGCATTTATTGAAAATGAAGACCGTTATAACAGGCAACGCAGATTGATTGCACTGATTGCAATGTATGTACTAAGCTTTAGTGCGGCACTTCTCCTAATTTTAACACAAAATTTCAAAGGTGCCGTAGCATTGCTTGACTTCTGGTCTGTAGCTCATACAGTTATACTGGCTTGCCTCCTGGTTTCAGGCAGTCTTGTATTTAAGAAATACCGAAGGGAGCTGCTTGAAATATGCACGGTATAAAATTTCTAAGCTCCCTGGGTTTGAGTTTTACGTTGGCTCTGCTGACAAGCGTGACTGTGCTTGCAGTGACTTCACCTGCAGACGATATGGACGATTCCGAGCTATGTCCGTGTCCGCCTCATTTGAGTGAGAACGGCAGTCGCCTCGGAGCAAGCGAAAGCGGATTTGGGGAAAATGAGTGGGATGATATTGAAAGCATTGGTGCTCATGGCGACAGCAGAGGCAACGGAAACGGCGGACGCGGGAATTACACCGGAGGTAACGGTGGTAATGGAAACGACGGCGGAAGCGGTGGTGATAGCGGTGGCGGAAACGGTAGCGGCGGGAATAGCGGAGGCGGTGGTTCCGGCAGCAATAATGAGGATGAGAATCGTTGTGAGCACAACAACAGATGTCCTGTTTGTAATGATTGTCTGGATTGCGGAAACAACCCGTGTAATGATTGTTGCGAAGAGGGTCGAATATGTGATGATTGCTTTGATTGTATTATACGCGAGGAATACCCTGGTAATATTGAGGTTAAAATCGATGGTGACCAACTGCGAATCGGTGCCAGGCTTAGATTTACCGCAACTCGAGACCCCTCCGGTTACTACATTCGATGGCGGGTTGACGGTGAGGATATCCCGGGCGAAACCGATATCACCTATGTTGTCAGACCCGAGGATGCCGACAAGAAAATATCTGTACATCTGATATCTCCATGTAAAAGATATGAGGGCAAATCGGATGAAACAGCGTATGTTCCATACACCATAAGAGTTTTAGCTAACCAAAAGTTCGCACCAATGGATGATGACCATGTGTTTTTTGAAGAAATAGGAAAAAAACTTGCATATGCCGCAAGCAAGGATGAAGGATATGTATATATAGATTTTACTTTGCAAAACTCCGGTTTCGGAACGGACTTAATCGAGCTTTCAAAAGGTGAAGTCGAAAGCTCAACTAAAACAGGCAGAGGGCAATCTAAATACTATGCAGACCCCGAGGATGCGAAAAACGGAATTATTACAATTCGAGCAACCTTTTATCATCGTGGAATTGTTGTCAGCCCAAGCAGTTCAATTTCGTTTTCGGCTGTACATTGCGGGAATAATGCAATCGAAACACGCAGAATCACAATTTCACAGGTTGGTAATGCACCAACGGGACAAATTGGGATAAGCAAGGGAGGTCTTCACCACAGTCAGTTTTCAATAAGTGCACAAAGCATTCCCAACTTAGACCTCAATGAAAGATTTGAACTGGACATAAGCAGTCATATCAGACTCTTTCCCGGCAGCTTGGACAGTGCTAACTTTACTGCCTCAATTGTAATAAACGGAGAGAACATATCGCAACGTGCAGTGGCACTCAGCACAAGAGTTGATCATGCATGGAGCGGCTGGGCTTCTCATGACGCAAGCGTACACAGAAACACATGTGCACCATGCGGACAGTTTATACCGCAAAACCACTCTTGGACGTTCTTTGACCACACTAATCACAGATGCGGTACGTGCACTGTACAACAAGCTCATATCATCACAAGACTAAGCCCATCATCAATATATCAGGGTTTCAACTTACAACCGAACAATTTTCATACACACTATACAACAAAGTGTACCACCTCAACTTGTACTTATGTCGGCGGCACACACGGGTGTGTACTGCAGTGGCACGGTGTTTGGATTTGCGTAGGAAGCTTTGACCAATTTCTGCAAATAGTTGATTGGATAGGTTGCTATATGCAAACTACAAATCCAGGAGCGAGTGTCCGGATATAGCATAAAGCTGCTACATGGCATAAAAGCTGAATGTAGCAGCCTTTTCTGAGATAATTAAAATAATATCACGTTATAGATAAAGTTCTGTAAACTTATCGTTTAAGTAATCAACATAGTGGTTGGGGTTAAATGCTTCACCTGTTGCTTTTTTGAGTAGCTCGTCGGGAGTTAAAAGTCTGCCTTGCTTGTGGACGTTATCATCCAACCACTTTGTTATCGGCGATAAATCCTCTTTCCTGACAGCCGCGTCAACGTCTATGCTCTTCTTTATGGCATTCATCATCTGAGCACCATAAGCCGTACCAACAGCGTATGACGGGAAGTAACCTACCGCACCCATGCTCCAGTGGATATCCTGCAAAACACCGTCGGCTAAATCATTAGGACGCAAGCCTAGGATTTCATTATACTTATCAGACCACAGTCCCGGTAAATCCTTAGCTTTGATATCACCTGTTATAATGCCTTTTTCGAGCTCATAACGAACCATAATATGCAAGCTGTATGTGAGCTCGTCAGCTTCAATGCGTATTAATGACGGGCGGGCAATGTTGATTGCTTTATAGAGCATATCCTCATTCCAGTCCGCGTAGTAATCAAAGTGCTTTTTCAGCTGCGGCAGAAGTCTCTCTGCGAATGCACGGCTTCGACCAATCATATTTTCATAGAGCCGCGACTGACTTTCGTGCATTCCCATTGAAGCACACTCTGCAAGCTCATAACGTTCCAGAGCCTCCGCCATATTCTGCTCATATATTGCATGCCCGCATTCATGAATAATAGAATAAACCGATGAAAGTATACTGTCTTCATGGTACTTGGTTGTTATTCGCACATCATTGCGGCTTATTGTTGTGCAAAACGGATGCTCGACCTCACCGACCTTTCCGCGTGAACGGTCAAAGCCTGTAAAATCGGTCAGCCACGGCATCATTTCTCTTTGCTTCACTATATCGAAGCTCCCTGAGATTGCTTTTGGCTGCTCACCTTTTTCTGTAATGCTCTTGAGCAACGGCACGATTTTTGCTCTGAGTGCACTGAAGAAGCCATCGAGCATTTCAACTGTTGCACCCTTTTCATAATCATCCAGAAGTGCATCATAAGGATGCTTTTCATAGCCGTACCAATCGCAAAGACGCCGTTGATATTCAAATACTTTTTCGTAATACGGCAGCATCATTTCATAGTCACGCTTCTCACGTGCTTTTTCCCATACTGGCTGTGCCTGCGTCACTAGTGCACTGAATGCTTGAAACTCCTCTGGCGGCACCGCTTTGAGTTTTCTGTAATCTCTGCCCAGCTCACGTGCCATTGCCCGCTCATTAATATTCAGCTCACTATCAAGTGCCTCCAGTGTTTCAATCGCTTCAAGAGTATCGGGTGAAATAAATCTGCGAAAGCTCTCGCCACTTAGCCACCCTGTTGCTGCTCCTCTGGCGGATAATGATTTTTCTGTTACACCTAGCGTTGCCGCATCCCAGCTCATAAGTGCTTCTGCCATGTTAAGTGCTTGTGCTGCTTCGATTTTTTCAAACAATAAATCAAGTGCTTGCTGTTTTGTCATATTCTATTTACTCTCCTTTTATACTTCTCCGTAAGCAAACGGGTCTGTGCTTTCTCCGGGCTCACCCATTGCCGCTGTTTTATTCGGGCTGCTTCTGCCTTCAAGATTTGGTGAGCGTCTTTCTATTGCCGCCAAGCCGATTTCGATATCCTCCGCAGCTTCTTCGGGTGTAAAGCAGCCGACTGTCACCATATCACATGGACGAATTGTGGCATATGAGAAGCTGATTCCGACAAACGGCGTTACACGTCCTGCCGCCATTGACTTGATTGTCATGACAGGCTTCTTGGCATTCCAGATAACCTTGTGTATATACTCTATCTCGACCTGCATCATATATCCCATGCAGTTATATATTTGAATATACGTCTGCACGTCATATTCCTGCTCATCTGAGTACACAATCAGCTCCGGCATATGTGCCGACAGCCCCGGTATCATGTCATTTTCACGAATCATGCTAAGATAATCGGGCAGTCTGTCGATTATTCGTTTGTTTTTATTAACCAGCTCTTCTACGGAGCTATGGTGCGGCATACAAAAAGTTGCCCCGAGTGATTTACAGTTTTTTATCACTGCCTCCGCTTCCTTGCGGGCTTCCTGTGTATCATCTACATTTATAATAGGGGTATCAATTATGATGACCTTCTTGCCTGTGCGTTCTTGTGCCAGTTTCACACCCTCTGCCGCAACGGGATTTTGTGAAAAGGGTGCCATCATGGCATCGATATCATGCGATAAAAACACCTCAACAATATCGGCAATAGCTTCTTTGTTTCTATTTCGTGCATTTATCATCCCGTCAGCCGCAGGCGAACGATGACTCCAGCCCAAAATCCAGTTGGTTCCTATTAACATACGCGGCAGTGATACACCTGCAACTGTCGTACGCGGAAATTTATTGTTTTCCATATTCATTACCCCTCTATAAATCCCTTGGCAGATAGTATTTCCTCTGCTTGTTTTAGTTTTCCTTCATTTACCATTACGACGGGACCGGTACATCCCATACCGCTTTGTGCGAATATATTTTCAGCCCAAAGTGCTGTGACTGCATCATCTAAGTCAGTAATTTCTATTCCGGAGATTTCCGCAGTTACTATCTCCTTGGGCGGCTCTTTAACTGAAGCACTGTCTGCCGCAGGTGCGTTTGAAGCTTTATGGGCTTCAAATATTGATTTTAACTTGGCTTTCTCGGCTGCCGAAAACTCCTTGGCTGCTACATCCTTGTACTTGCCCCGTACAAGCTCTGCTGCAAACTCTATTGCACTTGCAACAACGGGTGTGCCCGACGCTCTTGAAAGAATCAAAACAAGCCTGCTCCAGCCTTGACCGATTCCGGGACCGTAGCCCCAGCCCAGTGATTCATAGCTTCCGCCTGTTGTGTATGAACTCATGGTTTTCATAATGATATTACCTGTCAGAGGGTCAGTTACCAGAACATCACACTCACCGGCAAGCATATCATTGCCTCGCATAATGCTTCCGCCATCAGCTCTGCCGGATTCGGCAAAGTTGATATCGTAACCGTTCTTTTTAAGCTCCTTCAGTATCATTTCCGTCTTTTGAGCACCGTCTACATTTAGGATGCCGACAGTCGGGTTTTTAACTCCGCAGGCTTTTGCGGTAATAATACCGTAGAGAGCGTTTTTGACCATTCCCTCAACTCTGTCAGTTGACGATGTGCCTGTAGTTGTTGCAATATATATTGCCTTGCCTTTTCCGGGTGTAACTACACGACCAACGGTTGATACACCGATTGGAAACAGATAGTGCATTGTAACTGCTCCGTCCGCCTCGCCGCTGCCGAGCATTTTTTCCATGATATCGTGAGCATCCTTATCATTTTCCGCAGTCACGGTTTTAACACCGTCATGTGTTTTTGTGCCTGCGTAGATAACATTGATTCCCTGCTTTGCAGCCAAAGCCGCACCTTGAATCATATTATCCTCACCATGCTCACTACCTGTACCCGTCAAAATAATCCTCGGCTGACTCTGCGACACTGGCTCCGCAGCTTCTTCTTCACTCCCGCCGCTGTTTCTTTGCAATATAAATGAAACACCGTCAAACAGGTTCGTCATTCGCCCGAGGAAAAGACTTCCCTTACCGACTATCATGCTGCGATTTATACGCCCTGACATAATATCATCACGTGCAAAGCCTAAATAAGGCACACCTGACGGAATATGCCCTTGAGTCGGTGCCCAGCCGGGCATACCGTGCTTTACCGTAAAATCATTGATATCACTGCGTTCCAGCTCTCCCCTTTTAACACCGAGAGCAGCAATCATTTTATAGTTTGCCTGCGGCACATCTCCCGCTCCCGCAGGTTTTGTTATATCGGGGTTTTGCATTTCAACGGAATACTTATCAATATCTGCTATTTTTAAGCCCATCTTATCGAGCGGCTCTGTGACAAGTGCTGTAATAACAGCCTGCGGAGATGAGCCTGTTCCGACATTGTGCTTACCTGTAAACTCGCTGAGTATTTCCGGGCTGACACCGTCGTTTTTAGATACAAGTGCCGCAAAACCACCCATAACATCCTCGAGTGCGGGCAGTTCCTTTTTAACATGATCCTTTGCATTCATACCAAGCTTTGCAATAGAGCCGCCGGCTGCTACCACAACATTCTCATATGTTCCGCTTGCAATAAGAGCAGCCGCATGAATCATCGCATGTACCGGTGCGGCACAAAACGCTCTGATATCCGCTCCCGATGCGTTTTCCAATCCCGCACTCTCAGCAGCGGCCTTGGCAAGATTACCGCCGCCCCTCTGGTTCATGTCACCAACGGCTTCCTCGGAGCAATCAAGCACAAGGTCGATATCCGATTTATCAATTCCGGTTGTTTTAATCAAGTGCATTAATGAAAGCGAGCATGAAGCTTTTGAAATCAGATTTTCAAGAATAATCTCCGCCGACAGATTTGTGTCTATATCATGTGCTTTTTTGACGCAGCCTATTAAATTACCGTCATGATAAATACCTTCGGCATTTTCGTTCTTTATTGCACCCTCGATATCACCCTTATCTGCACCATCACGCACCAGAGCTAGCAGCTCCGCATCAACAAGCGGGTGCTTTTCAAAGCCCGGGCGGGTTTTTGATACAAAATCCTTATCAAGCATTACCAAATCAAAAACATCATTTGTCTGCATCAATAAATAAAACTCATCCTGCGGCATTATTTCGCCGAACTTACCGAAACGCTCCGCCGTTTGAAGCGGTTTATCATACCAAATCTCCCCCGCTTCGACCATGTCCGCAGGAGTTTTATTTCCGATATAAACCTGATTCGGCAGATATTTTACAGCATCCTCGAAGCTGCGAAGATGCTTTGGCAGCTCCTTTAGATAATCCGACTCGGGATTGACAATACGCTCTGTAATCTGAGTAGTACCACCATGCACCAGCATGTCGGGAGCATGGACCAAAACAAAGGATGAGCCTTTAAGTACACTGTTCATTATAGTAAATACCTTTCTGTAGTATTAATATTCATATTTATGATAAGAGGCTGTTGCTATCTTTGCAACAGCCTCCCCGCTAATAGCTGTTAATACTTGCTGAACTGCTCGCGAATTGTTGACATTTCTTTTGCGATTTCGTCTACATCCAGCACCATTTCCATCATACTGATTTGTTCGTCGTAAACACTTTCGTCTACTGCGTTTTTGATTATGTCTTCACAGACATGATACACTGCGAGTCCCAACGAGACTCCTGTCAACGGACCTGCGTACGTGGGGTCACCTGCTGTGACTGTCTCGGCTGCCAAACCTGCGGCTTCCGCTTCGGCTGCACCGATTATGACTATCACATTTTCAGGACTGAATTGCTCTGCAAATTCTTTAACCCTCTTTTGGTTTTCCAGATCCATTGCACCGGCGGATGTTCAGACGAAGCACTCAGTCGATGAAAACACTATATCCGCACCTGCGGTTTTTAGGCATTCATCGATTGCCGGACCGGGTATGCCGTCTCGATCTCCTATGACGACAACCTTGCGATTTTCAAATAAACTCATCGTCATACCTCCTCTCTATAGAATTAATAAAAATAATATTTTGAATGCTATTTAATAAATTATCCTAACGTATTAACTTACCTAAATATTACCCAATATCATACTCTCAATACTTTCTGCCGTACAATCATCCTTGACAAGCTCAACGACTTTTTCACCGTTTTTGTATATTGCCATTACCGGCAGCCCCAAGACCTTTTGAGCAATAGCCAGACGGCGAGCCTTCATTGTATTTAGTTTTACAAACTTAAGCTTATCGCCGTATTTTGCTGCAAGCTCCGTAACAACAGGCATAAGTGCCATACACGGCTCACAACTGTCACTGTAAAAATCAACAAACACGGTTTCTTTTGCATTTATAACCTCGGGTTCAAAAGTTTCTTTATCAAGTTCAAGCATATTATATCTCCTTTTATTCGCTTTACTCTGAGAGTAAGCGTTCGATGTCCATTGCTGCGATAGCACCGTCGGCTGCTGCTGTCACGACTTGCCGTAACGGTTTTATGCGGCAGTCTCCGATTGCATAAACGCCGGGTACATTCGTACGCATGTTTTCGTCTGTCGGAATATATCCTCTGTCCATATTAATTTTATCATTAAATACACTTGTTTGAGGTATAAGTCCGATGAACACAAACAGCCCGAAGGTTCCGTCCTCTTCATCGGCTTTAAATTCCATCAGTTCGCCGGTTGATTCGTTTTTAATGATTATTGTATCAAGAAGTCCCTCATCACCTTTCAGCTCCTCGACTACCGAATTGTATACAAAGCTGAACTTCGGGTCATTCAACACTTTTTGCTGAAGCGATTTTGCTGCCGTAAGCTCTGGAAGGTTTTGAATTATTGTTATCTTACGTGCAAATCTTGCGATGAACATTGCTTCTTGAACCGCACTGTCTCCGCCGCCGACAACGTAAACTTCAAGTTCTTCAAAAAATGCTGCGTCACAGGTTGCACAGTAGGATACACCCTTACCTGTCAGTTCCTTTTCTCCCGGACACCCGAGAACTCTGGGGAAAGCACCTGTTGCAATAATTACGGTTTTTGCGGTGTATGTACCTTTACCGCCGACAAGTGTTTTTACATCGCCGTCAAGACTGACGTCTTTAATGTCATCTGTTTCGAACTCAACACCAAAACGCTCGGCTTGCTTGAACATTTTTTCTATAAGTGACGGACCTGTTTCTTCTAAATCCGCACCCGGATAGTTATCGATTTCGTTTGTCATAGCAGCCTGTCCGCCGTGTTTTGACTTTTCGATAATCAAGGTTTTCAGCAAACCGCGACCTGCATAGATACCGGCTGAAAGCCCCGCAGGACCTCCCCCGATTATTATTACATCATAAATACCATTTGACATTATTTATATATAATCCTTTCGCTAACAAATTACTTCACTTCAAAAATCGTTTGTCCGTCTACTTCAGTTGACAGTGCATCAAGAGCAGTTGTTAAAATCTTGCGTCTGAGCTGCTTCTCGTCTGCTGCTGTAAGTGAAGGATTACCGAGCGGATGAGGGATTGCTATAGCAGGTACAATTCTGTTTGCACCGACTGTCATGGAAATCGGAGTTACCGTACAGACATGAACTACCGGAATGCCGGCACGCTCAATCTCTTTTACCATCGTTGCACCGCAACGTGTGCAGGTTCCTCATGTAGATGTTAAAATGACCGCTTGCACATTGTCACTCTTGAGCTTTTGTGCATACTCCGCTGCAAACTGCCTTGAGCTTTTTGTAGAGGTTCCGTTACCGACTGTTGTATAAAATTTATTATGCAGCTTTCCGATAATACCCTCTTTTTCAAAATCACGTAAAACATCAACGGGCAATACACGGTCTGCATCGGCGTTTGCATACACAGGGTCATAGCCGCCATGTGCTGTCTCGTATGTTGCTTCCGTTAAATCATTAACACCGGTGATATCATACTCGCCGTATTTTGAGGCACTCGATGATTCGATTCGGTCAGGGTTACCCTTCGGAACAATACCGCCCGATGTTACGATTGCTATTGTCGCTGATTTAATGTCCTTTACTGCAGCATTCGGCTCTACACGGTCAAAGTCCGGCATCGGATACTCTGTGACAAACGGTTTACCCGCCATCTTTTTGATCAGCATATCAACCGCACGACGTGAACCGCGGTCTTTTTCAAAGAAATTGACACGGGTGTTGTTTGGAAGATATCCCTCTTCTATTGAAGCTCCTATCGGCTCTTTGTTTACAAGCTTAAGAGCAAGTGCGGCAAGCACGGGAACAGCGTCACGCATACCGGCAGCTGAATTTTTTGTTGCTACGATATACAGCTTGTCCTTAAACATATCCGCTCCCGGATTTTCTTCGAACATTCCCGTTATAACCGGGATGTTTAACTCATCCTTAACAGTATCACAAATCGTTCCGCAAGCGACTCCGTAACGTCCGGCATTAAAAGCGGGACCTGCAATGAATATATCTGGATTTGCGGAGCGAACCATATCTGCAATCGTTTTCTTTGCTTCGGCAACATTTTCGTTAAAATATGTATCACCGCAGACTATGGTTTTTACAATTTCCGCTTTATCTCCGAAAGCACCTGTTAGTGCCAGTCCGGGACCTACTGCACCATCCCTGATTTCAGGTTTATGGTCTGCAAACTCTTCTCCGCCGATACCTGCATAAAATTGGTTTATATAATGAACTACTTTAATTTTACTCATATTACTTCTCCCCCTATCGCGCACTCAAGCGGCTAAAGCCAAGCTCGTTGGTTGAACCTGTAATCGCTTGCAACTCAACGGTTATGCTGCCGTTTGCTTCGAGACTTCCCGCAAAACCGCCCGCAATTTTCTCAGTATAATCAAGCGTGCCGATTACGCGGTCAAGCTTCGGAAGTGTGACAACCTGATTCGCATTACCCGCTGTAACAAGTGCGTCTGCTTTTGGGTCGGCGTCTGCAAGAGACTGAGAAGTTCCGTCACGCCCTGCGTATTCATCAGTTATTATGACCGTATGTGTGTCTGTTTCTTCGATTTTTTTACAGTTCATGATAAGGTCGGTATCGGGATTCCCGAAGCCTTCCTGCGAAATAATAACACCGTCAAGGTCAAGATAATCGACCAGCTTTGCAGTCCAGTCGGATGAGCGTTCCTTGTCGGCAAGATAGACGTTTTCGTTTGTAATAATCATTGCACAGAAGTTGAGAGTTTTTCCGTGCTCCTCAAAGAGATCTTCTATAACAGGGTTGTTTTGATGATGATATGTTGTGTTCTTATCACATGCTGACACACAGTTGCCGCTGAGAATCGCTCCGTCCATTATTTCCGTCGGGCTGAGCATTGTTGTCAGTGATTGCTTCATATCAACGCCGTAAACATATGTATCGTGCAGCAAGCCTTGGCTTTGTAGCATTTGAACGTAGCCGACTCTCGGCAGGTCGGGATACTTTTTGATTGCTTCCATTATTGAAGGATAATCATAGGTTTTAGTCTCATCGGGTGTTACATCGACGCCTAGTTTACCCAAAGCATATGCAATTTTGAGTCCGGCTTTACGTATGGCAGCCTCGTACTCGTGAGCGGTCAGATTGTCCTTGGGAGTAAAGTTGACAACGAGGTTATTTGTTGCCGAAAAAGGAGTATACTCGGCTCCAAGTCCCATCATATCGATAATTCCCTCTTGGAACCCGACAATCTTTCCTACAGTTACAACTGCCGCACCCTTTAAGACATGTGTTTTACCTGAACCGACTGTGCTCATCTTAGTTATGATACCCGGGAATACATCTCCGGGACCTTCGACCTTTGCACGAGGTTCGATAACATCCTTAACAGGTGTAATTCGAATACTCTCTCCCGGTCTTGCAATGTCAAAGCTGACAGCCTCCAGATGCTCGTCCTCCAGTGCCAGTGCTTCAAGCTCTTTGGTGTTTACATACAAAACACCGGCTTTGACACCGGACTTCTCAGCTAATTGAATATCGCGAATCTCTATGTAGCCGACTTCCAGTTTCAAACTAAAACCCTCCCGTTATAATTATTTCTCCAAAGCAGTGCGAATCAATGACAAATCCACAAGCTGCATATCTTTTTTGTACTTTCTCGGTATCCGTTTTGGCGGGAACTTTTTTACTGTTAAAATACAACCCTCTACAATACCTACTGATTTAAAATCGGTGCCATCAGACTTTTCCGATAATAAGACTGATTTATACAAGGTCTCATTGGGCTTTACACTGCCGGACAGCGGATGAGTCAACAGGCTATGTCCCTTGTGAATCAAATCACGTACTATAATCATAATCCCAAGTATGTCAGTATCTTCATACTCGACCCGGTATGTGCCTGAAAGCTCTGATTTTACAAGCGGATTATTCGTAATCAGCATATCCATTCCGTCTCCGTTTCCGCACTCATCAGCACCAACCCGCACTCATATGATTGTACGATATTTTATAATTAAGAGCAACCCTTTTTACACGAATATTTTAGGTTTTACATTTAGATTTTATTTTGATAAAATACACGTTGCCCTACCTGTAGCTATATCTGCAAAAAGCCCCGCAACCCAACACGGAGGTAACAGGGTAACTGGTGTGCCCCGCGGTCTTCAAAATCGTTGATAGAGCCAAAACTCTATGATGGGTTCGATTCCCATTTGCCTCCGCCATAGGAAAAACATACTCTCATATGACAGCAAGCAATCATTCTTAATAAATCCGATACTCCCCTGCCAGCATTAGCAGGCTAAAGAGGTATAGGAAGTTATCGTAGTATCTTCTGTCGCCTTTTCTTAGAGCTGTATTCCAAAAATCCCGCACCCATTGTAGTTTCACAGGATTATCGGAAGCCAAAGAGGCTGCGGCATTTGTCGCAATTATGGCAACAGGGTGCAGAGCCGGTAAACCTATCGGAGTACCGTCGAGCATATATGAATCGTAGTCGCCTAGCTTTGTATTGGTAGAAAACCATGTTTGCAAGCGGTTTACGGCTTCGGTTAAAGCAGGTGTTTTACCGAACCATGCGGCATCCAAGCCGATGTTCATTGCCACACGATACGCGTCCGAATAAAACTGTTGTTTTTTATTACGCCTTGTAATCGGTGTTCCATCAAACTCAGCGTACTCGGGAGCCATTCCCGTCACAGGATGACAAGATAAAGCAATATATTCCCTGCTTGCTTCAGCCGCCTTTTTCCAAAACGGGCGGTCCTTTTCATTTGCACGCTCGGCAAACAACTCATAAAAATGAGGCAGATGATAAGACGGGTCGGAGTATGGCGATTCAGGAATAAACTTGATTAAATAATTTTCATTGTCCCACATCGGCTCACCGTCCTTAATCAGACGAGTCTGATGGATACAATGGTGCAGGATATCACAAGCCTGTACGCTGTAATCAAACGGTGCAGCCCCGTCACCCCACCGGGCAGAAGCAAAAAACAAAGCCATAGCAAAGTACTCTTCGCCATCGGGAGCAGGACCTTCTGAGTTCTTTGTACCGTCCGGTTTTACCGACCATGCGAAGTACCCCTCATACTTCCCGCTTTTTTGATGCATAAAAGTCTTTGAAAACAGCCATAGCTTATCAAAAACATCCTTCCTGTCCATTTGAACAGCCATCATCATTCCGTAACTCATGCCTTCACTGCGGGCATCGTTATTTCCGGTGTCAAGCATATAAGCCATATCATCACCGACTTCATGATAAAACCGCTCGATAGGGTCAAAAAACGTTGTGTTAAATGAGTCATTAATTCTTTTTAATACTTCCTCGTTTGAGATACCGATTTCATTAAATAAGTTTGGATATATTTTCATGACTGTCTCCTTTAGTAAAAACCCCGCTTTTGCCATAAGCAGCAGCGAGGTTATTAGATTATTAATCACTTAAAACATTCTGTCGAATCCGCCTAATAAATCTGCGATGTTGAAATCCATAATCATTCCGAGTATCCACTGGATTACGAAGTACATAACAATTGAACAAACTGCATACGCACCGATGAAAAACCAGAAAGGATTTTTTTGAAACTGTACCGATTGATTAAAACCTACGTACAGCAATATAACATTAGCAACTCCCCCGACAAGCAAAAGTAAGAGCGATGCCTGAGCAAAGAAGAAGCAAAGTATTATTGCCGTTGCTGCTGCAACAGTCGACGGTAGTGCAGAAGCCGCTACTAAGTTCATTACTGTAGGAAAGGGTATGTTTACTTTTGTAAAATGGTACACGGCTTTCATTGCACATGACCATAAGAAAAATGAAATAATCGCTGCCAATAACCCATATCCAAAGAACGCCCCGAGTGGCAAATCGGCATTTACTTCACCTACCGACACTCTGGGTACGGCTCCGCCAAATATCCCACTCATAGCTCTCATCATTGAGTTTGCAAACATAGCAATAACTCCGCCTGGAATCAGCATGGTTGCAAGTGCTGACACCAATACGCTTAATCCTGCAACAATAGCCCATGAATGAACCTTTGAAGAGATTGCAAATCTTGTCGCTTCCGTAGGGTCGGCTGAAATAAACTTCGTAACTGTACTGATAGCGTCGGTAATTATCGGGCTTTGCTGTGCTTGCGGCTGTTGTGTGAATGGTGGTTGCTGAAATTGCTGCTGCTGATAATGCTGTTGCGGTGTTTGCTGCGGTGTTTGCTGCGGTTGCTCATATTGTGGTGGCGGTTGTTGTATCGGCTGCACCGGCGGCGGTGTCTCTTGCCGTTTTTGCTCTTCCACCGGCGACGGAGTTGCAGGAGTTGTTTCGGCGGTATCGGGATTGCATACCGGACAAATCCCTGACTCCGGCTTTTCCGCCCCGCATGTCGTACAAAATGCCATATCTATATACTCCCTTTCAGTTTTGTAAGTGAAATATATGCCAAAAACACTTTAATGTCAAGCGGATTGAAATCACTCATAATACATCAAATCCTTTTGCAAGTCTTCGGGAATCTCCTTGTAGGCTTGTTACCTGCTTTCCGTCCAAATGCTCGAGAAAAGCAAGTGCATATTTTCGTGATGTTCCAAGCAAATCTCTACATTCGGCAAGTGTTATATCATCTTTTATAGTAAAATGCTTCTTTATTTGCTCAATAGCATTGTCATAAGAATCCTTAAGCCAATAGATTTGCTGTGATAGCATTACAAGCTCTCCGCCTGATACCATACTTTCGAATATCTGCTCAAAATCACGCTTTTCGCCTTTTGTAAATAACGTAGAAAGCTCGTCCGGAGTTTTTACATCATACCCTGATGTGTAAAGCTCACTTGATAGCTTTTCGTATATTTTTTGCTGTGCCGGTGAATAACAAATTGTAAACTCCGGTAAAGCCGCTGTGGTTGCTGATAATAATATCGCTCCGCTGTCTTTAATTTCATTAAGAACGGCAGTCGCTTCTGTTGTTTCGGAATCAGGTAACAGCTTTTGACGCAGCTCCGCTATATTCATACCACTTCGCAACGGGAATTCCTTATGGTAGCCTGCTAACAACTCCGTACATTCCTTACTTAATTCTTCAAGCACCATGCTTGATATGTATTTTTCTTGCTGCAGCTTAATGAAGTCACCTTTTCCTGTCAGTTCCTTAATGATATCACTACACAATATTATATCAATATCCGCTCGCTTACAAAGGTCAATAGGCGAAAATGCTTTACCAAGCTCATATGCAACAAGGCTTGCTATCTCAGAAGTATTTCCCTGCTCTCGTATCTCCAACGCCTTTATTGCAGATTGACTGCGGGAAAGACGATTTACAGGCATTGAATCTAAAATAATGCCGCCCCCGATTGTTTCAATCGGAGAAAAAAATCGCACAACAAATCTGTCGCCTCGTTTGCACGGCAGGGATTCCTTCAGCTTTAATCTGGCATAACAACTTTCGCCTTTAAATAACTCATTGCTGTCAATAAGAAATGCCTTTGCCAATTGTGTTCTGGCTCCATGATAGAAATGCAGCTCTGCACCGTTTTTTATTGAACGATCCGAGTCAGGCAAAACATTAACCTTTACATCAATTGCACCTGTTAAATTTAGCGTGCCCTCTTTTACTAATACATCTCCGCGTTGCACAGCACCACGCTTGATACCAGCCAGACTTATTGCCGTCCTCTGCCCCGCATATGCAGCTTGTGCATTTTCTCCGTGTACTTGGATATTTCTAACAGGAGCTTTGTCTCCCGATGGCATTAACTCAGCCAAATCTCCAACAGTCACAGACCCTTCAATAAGAGTACCTGTAACTACTGTCCCAAATCCATCAACGGGAAACACTCTGTCGACAGGTAGCCGGAAAGGTTTATTTACATCTTTTTCGTCCGCATTTATAAGCATTTGCTGTAATGTGTTTTTTAATGCCTCAATACCTGCTCCTGTATGTGCTGATACAGAAACCACTTCCTTACTTTCAAGGAATGTTCCGTTTATAAGCTCCGATATATCATCCCGAACAAGCTCCAGCCAATCATCTTCAACCTTGTCTTGCTTGGTTATTACAACAACGCCGTCGCCGATATCAAGCTGTGTCAGAATCCCTAAATGCTCTCGTGTTTGAGGCATAACACCTTCATCCGCCGCAACAATCAGCATAGCTAAATCAACACCGCCTGAACCGGCAAGCATGTTTCGGATAAATCGCTCATGACCCGGAACATCTATTATGCCTGCACGACTGCCGTCTTCAAAGTCTACATATGCAAAACCGGGCTCGATAGTAACGCCTCTGCGTTTCTCTTCCTCGAGCCTGTCTGTGTCTATTCCTGTAAGTGCTTTAACAAGAGCGGTTTTCCCATGGTCAACATGCCCCGCTGTCCCAATTATCACATGCTTCATAAATGCTCCGAACGCTCTTTTATTTTGTCTTTGTTAATGCTGCAACAGATGAAATAATATATTCAAAATCTTCTTCAAAAATTGTACGTACATCCAGCAACAGCCGGTCATTTTCAATTCGCCCTATTATTGATGTCGGCATATTTCGAAGTTCCCCTTCAACCTTATCCGTACTTTCCTTACAAATAAGTGCAACTGCATATGAATCCAGTTCAAGCCCGGGAACCGAACCCCCGCCTGCAACGCTTTTAGTGGAAACAACCTCAGCAGCTCCACCCTGCTTTATAATCTCATCACAAAGCTTCTCAGCTCGTTGCTTTAAATCATCAGCAGAAATTGAAAGCATTGATAAAACAGGAATTACTCTCTCTGCTAATCTTGGGTCTTTATAAACCCGTAGTGTCGCAGAAAGAGCGGCAATAGAAATCTTATCGACTCTGAATGCACGATATAACGGGTGCTTTTTCATCCTTGAAATATATTCCTCACATCCGAGAATGATTCCGCATTGTAATCCCCCAAGCAGCTTATCACCGCTAAATGATACTATATCAGCACCGTCTCTCAGGCTTTCCTTCGCAAGCGGCTCATCCTTTAAGCCATACCTTTGAACGTCGACTAATGCACCACTTCCGATGTCTTCAATAACAGGTATCTTATGCTTTTTTCCGAGCGAAGCCAATTCTTTTATCGAGACCGACTCAGTAAAACCTACAATCTTGAAATTACTCGAATGCACTTTTAATATAGCTTTTGTATTGCTGTCAATTGCAGATTCATAATCACTTAAACGTGTCTTATTTGTAGTTCCCACTTCCCGCAGTTCACAGCCGCATTGTGCCATTATATCGGGCACGCGAAAACCGCCGCCTATTTCAACAAGCTCTCCTCTTGAAACTAAAACATTTCCGTCATTTGCAATAGAAGAGAGTATTAGTAGAACAGCAGCCGCATTATTATTAACAACGAGCGAAGCTGAGCAGCCTGTGATATCGCTCAGATACTGCTCGACACTGCCGGTGCGATTTCCCCGCTCTCCTTTTAGAGTATCATATTCCAGTGTACAATAAGAAGAAGCCGCTTCAACAACAGACTCAGCAGCAGCCTTGGAAAGACATGCCCTCCCTAGATTTGAATGAAGAACAACACCTGTGCCGTTTATAACACGTCGTACACCTTTATTTATATTACCTTTGTAAGTCGCCAGCTTCACGGCACTCCTCGCTATCTCCTCAAGACCCGGTATAAAATCGGCTGTACCTGCCTTAATCCCATCTCTAAGCTCTGCCAGCACATCCCTGACTGCCTCAGTCACCTCATGCCTATAAACCTCACAGTCTGAAACAACCTCACATTGCAGTACCCTATCCACATGTGGTATCTGCTTTAACAGTTCATTTTTATCCGGCATATAATATAACCTCATACATAATATGCATAGATATTATCACAAAGATTATAACCACTCAACATAAGAAATCTTAAAAATACTCTTCTTGCAAAATTGCTTGATTTTGCATATACTGTCTAGGTAATAAAACCCATGCAAATATCAACGAAAGGAGCGGTGAGAACTATGGAAAAACTACCATCATTATTTAACTACAGCACCGGCGGCGGCTGAGGCACAAAGGTAGCTCCGGGTGAGCTTAAATCAATTCTGAGCAGCATAAATACGCCGGCTGATAATAACCTGCTTGTCGGCTTTAACTCATCGGATGATGCAGCAGTCTATCGCTTGGATGACAAACAATGCCTGCTCTCTACCACCGACTTCTTTCCGCCAATGGTAGCAGATGCAAAAACCTTCGGCAAAATTGCAGCCGCAAACGCACTTAGCGACATTTATGCTATGGGCGGCAAACCGCTCTATGCCCTAAACATCGTTTGCTTCCCGCAAGACGCAGACAATCGACTCCTGCAGGAAATCCTCTCAGGCGGAGTAGAAAAATGCATCGAAGCAGGAGCCGCTCTCGCAGGCGGGCACTCGATTTATGACGAAGGCATAAAATATGGCTTGGCAGTCACAGGAGTCGCAGACACCAATAAATTCTACCGTAACAACACCCCAAAAGTCGGCGATAAACTAATACTAACAAAACCATTGGGAGTCGGAATAATAACAGCCGCAGACAAAGGCGGCGAAGCAAATGCAGAGGATATAAAGGAAGCAGTAGCCTCAATGGAACGCTTAAATAAATATGCTGCCGAAAAAATGTCGAAATTTAACATCAGTGCATGCACAGACATAACCGGCTTCGGACTGATAGCACATCTGCTGGAAATGACAGCAGGAAACGCCTCCGCTGAAATCAACTGCGAAAGCTTACCTCACCTGAAAAATGTAAAGCACTACATCGATGAAGACTGGATAACAGGCGGCGGTAAACGCAACCGCAATTTCGTCGGCAACAGAGCAGACACAAGCAAACTCCCCCCATGGATACAAGAACTAATATTCGACCCCCAAACCTCCGGCGGTCTGCTAATTGCTGTCAACTCTGAACAAGCAGACGAGTTATTATCTGCCATCCAAACAGATGACACACAGGCAAAACTTATAGGAAGAATTACAAAAAAAGAAGAAAACGAAATCATTGTAATATAGTAGCATTTAAATCAGTGCAGATTGAAAGGACAATGACCAATGCAAAATACCATGCGTGCACTTGTAAAAACAGAAGCCAAACCCGGATTAACTCTCAAGGAAGTACCAATCCCAACCACAGAGCCCGGGCAAGTTAAAATCCGTGTGCTCAAGTCAGCTATCTGTGGAACAGACTTACACATATATAACTGGGATGAGTGGAGTCAACGTACGATAAAGACACCGCAGATTATCGGGCATGAGTTTGTAGGTGAAATAGTCGAGCTTGGCGGAGGAGTCACCGAATACAAAATCGGCGACATTGTATCCGGCGAAGGTCATATAGTATGCAAAACCTGCCGAAACTGCATGGCAGGGCGGTTGCATTTGTGCAAATACACAGTCGGAGTCGGAGTAAATAGAGACGGCTGCTTTGCTGAATATATTGTAATCCCTGCCGAAAATGTCGTACGAGTCGTTGAGGGAATATCCCTTGATGTAGTTGCATGCTTTGACGCACTTGGCAACGCAGTCCATACAGCACTAAAATTCGACCTTACAGGCGAAGACGTCCTTATTACAGGAGCAGGACCAATCGGAATAATGTCTGCTATCATATGCCGGCACTGCGGAGCTAAAAAAATCGCAATAACAGATATAAATCCATACAGACTAAAGCTCGCTAAAGAAGCAGTCCCAACCGCATGGGCAATTAACCCAAGGGAAATTTCGACAACAAAGCTTATGCAGGAAATGAACATGACCGAAGGCTTTGATATCGGACTTGAAATGTCCGGCAGTGATGCAGCATTTACAGACATGGTAGAGCACATGGGAAACGGCGGCAGAATTGCACTGCTAGGAATTCACAGCGGCAAAACACTGATTAACTGGGACAAAGTCGTCTTCGGAGGATTGACAATTCAAGGCATATACGGACGCGAAATGTTTGATACATGGTACAAAATGATGTCAATGCTGCAAACTGGGCTTGACATTGAAAAGGTCATAACCCACAGATTCGATATAAAGGACTATGAAAAAGGCTTTGCAGCTATGCAAGACGGAGAATCCGGTAAAGTCGTACTCAACTGGGCAGATATAGGACGTACAACCACGTAGAAGCTATCCACAAATGTTTTAAAAAGGATAAGTTAACATGGATAAAGACGCACTTAAAATATTCTCTGCAATTCTGGAGGATATCGAAGAACAAGGACTATATAAAAAAGAGCGTGTGCTGATAACACCTCAATCAAGCAAAATCGACACTACAATGGTTGAAGGTGCTGTGAACATGTGCTCCAATAATTATCTGGGACTATGCAGCGACCCCGGTGTAATTGAAGCCGCAAAAGCCAGCTATGACGAATGGGGCTACGGGCTGTCATCCGTGCGTTTTATCTGCGGTACCCAAGCCGTACACAAGGAGCTTGAAGCAACAATTTCAAGATTTCTCGATATGGATGATACAATCCTTTACTCCTCATGCTTTGATGCAAATACAGGACTCTTTGAGACATTGCTTGGTGAAAGAGATGCAATAATTTCGGACGAGCTTAATCACGCCAGCATAATAGACGGTGTACGTCTTTGCAAAGCAATGCGTTTTCGTTATAAAAACAATGATATGAACGACCTTGAGCGTTGTCTTAAAGAAGCGGATAACGCACGTATAAAGCTGATTGTTACAGATGGTGTTTTTTCAATGGATGGCACATTCGCCGACCTTAAAACAATCTGCGACTTGGCTGATAAGTATAAAGCACTTGTGATGGTGGATGACAGTCACGCAGTTGGTTTTGTAGGCAAAAGCGGACGTGGAACACCGGAGCGGGCAGGAGTCAAGGGGCGAGTCGATATAATAACTGGCACTCTCGGCAAAGCACTCGGCGGAGCTTCCGGAGGCTACACATCCGCACGCAGAGAAATTGTCAGACTTCTCAGACAAAGAAGCAGACCTTACCTCTTTTCAAACACTCTTTCACCTGCAATAGCCGCAACATCTCTTTATATTCTTAAAATGCTTGAGAAAGAAAAAATAAGACACAGTATACTTGAAAAAAACACAGCTTACTTCCGCGAAAACCTTGCCGACCTCGGATTAAACGTCATTCAAAGCACTCATCCGATTGTAGCAATAATGTTTAATGACGCAAAATTAACAGGAGAGGTAGCCGCACATATGCTTGAGCGTAAGGTTTATGTAGTAGGCTTCAGCTATCCCGTAGTACCAAGGGGCAAAGCACGCATCCGCTGCCAAGTCTCAGCCGCCCACACACAAACACAGCTTGAGTATGTAATCGCACAGTTTAAGAATGTTGTGCAGAAACTGAGGGTAATATAGGTAGCAAAAATAAATTCATATATCGAGGAGATTTTTATGAGAGCTGAACAGTTAATAACAGATGGTATTAATCATTTGCAATCGTATTTTAGTACTCCTGATGAAAAAAATGCAATTAGAACCAAGTTCAGCAATATTTCCGGGAAGACCGGGCGTTATTTTGTTGAAGATACACTGTTTCAAAAAAGGACATCTCGTAGTAATCGTGTACTGATTCCATTTCAACATGTAATTGATTATAGTTTGACTTATGAACAATTGGATACATTTGAAGGTGGGGTCGCAGTTGAGTTTGTCAACAACGATTTCTTTGAGCAACTTGCAAAACCGATAAATGAGCAACACGAGATATTTAAGCAGCTGAAAGATAAATTGGGTTCAGATGACAATGTTTCTGCGATTATTGTTATTAGGGGTGTTGGTCATTCAGATTCTCAGCAACAAAGGTTAGCATTTAATAACCTGCAAAGCTACATGGATGAAAATTATATTGATGAAGATGATGCCCTTATTAAAAGGCGTAAAAATATCAGCTATAACGGTAAAGGGAATAAATGTTGGGAAGGGTTTTTATACTATAATATAAAAGGTGGGCAACAAGATACCCGTGACTCTCATCTCCAATTCGGAATCAGCTCAAATGAGGTTCAACTTTTTAATCCGTCAGTAGAATATGCTGGAGAAAATGTTTCATCTGATATAACTCTGATATTACTTTTCTTTTCTTTTTTCTCTGTTCCTGTAAAAAAAAGAGAAGACGCATGGTATATGCTTGTTAATATGTATCAAACATATTTGGAAAGCAGAGTTTATGATACAGGAAACCTTTTCAATTATGTTTCCTCTCATATCTCAATTAACATGCAAAAAGATATATTGGTTGACCCAATACAATTTAAACCGATATTACTTGAGTATTTTGCATTAAAGAACCGAAGCAATCAGGATGAGAAAATTTACGCTCTGGACATTACACATCAGGTTTCTATTGAAAAGAGTGGTTATAAGTTCGATTTGAAACAAGGCATTCTATTAACTCCTGCACGCCCAACTAACCTGTTTTGGTCAATGCATCTTTCAAACATGATGCAACAAAATTTCTCATTAAAAGAGTATTTTGATAATCAACGTAGAATACTCAAAGAATGGGAAGAAATCAACATTGATGCTCTTTTAGAGAGAAGCTTTTAAAGACTTATATAATAGCTCCAACCGGTGAGAATGATGATGAAAATATTGGAGGTTCTGTTGTAGAAAACAGTGAATCAATCTCTTCATGGCAAGGTAGTAAGCAGTTCTCAATACGAGATTTAGCCAACTCATAGTACTTATCGTTTATTTCAAAACCGACAGCTTTATATCCGGCATTATACATAGCGATTAATGTAGTGCCACTGCCTAAAAAAGGATCCAGTATATATTCATAATTGTCAATAAATCTGGTTATTAGCTTTGCTATATCAACAGGATATGGAGCTGTATGACCAAGGATGTTTTCGCCTTTTGAGTTTATCTTCTTGACGGTTTCAATACGTACAACCTCTGTTTGTAAAAGTTCTTTTTCTTTATTTTTTGAAAACACCAAGCAATGCTCATAAGCATTAACCGGTTTTACATATCCGGATATATGGTTTGGTGTTGAATTTCGTTTGCTTTGAACTTCGCCTTTATCCCAAATAATATTTCCTATTGTTTTAAATCCGACTAACTCAAATATAAGAACAGAGTAAAAACCCAGCATTTGTCTGCGTTTGGACATGTTTGAGTTTATATAGATATTATCTTGCCCGACGACGTCGCCTATATTATATATATAAGTGCCATTATCTTTTAAGCTTAAAAAGACTGCTTTAGCATTAGCCATCATATCAATTAAGTAGCATAACAGGTTTGTCCATTGCGAATATTCACGGGCATTATAGTATGGTGGAGACGTGACAGCTCCTCCAAACTTATCAACATCGGATATGGTGTTAATTATTGGGGCGAAGTCGGTAGAACTGCCTTTCATCACATAAGAATCATTGATTTTTGCGTATTTGGGTGTTTGATTCTTGCTTTCAAAAACCAGCTTGCCGGCAACTGTTTTTAATAAAGCAACTATATTAATGTTATTTATTTTTTCTTCGTTAGAGAATTTAGATATTGTTTCTTTCTTAACTTCCCTGCCATTGTAATCATAGGTATCGTTGTTTGAGTTAATGATTTCAATTGAATCTCCATCCCATGAGTATAGCAATAGTAGTTGCTCTAAGGAAATATCAGACTCTTTAATAATGTCTCTTCTGAAAGTATAGTATGTATTATCATCAATTTCATCTTGAACAGAGTTGCGATCAAGCATCATTTGCCTTTTTGCAGCAAATATATCATAACGCTTGCCACGTCCGATTTTACTTCGAGCAGGACAGGACGGATTTTGACACTCGAAACTTTTATATAACATACTCGGATATGAGTTGCCCCTGACAATTTCTTTCATACATGCAGGACATTTTTTCGGAGACTCATCAAGCTCGACTTTTTGCATAACAAGGATTTTGACTTTACCATTATCAGTAACAAATAAATCTTCGAACTGAAATCCATATGAAATTCCATTGTAGTAATTGTCTATTGCCGTTGTTATTGAGTTTGAATATTCAACATGTTTGTTTCCTTTAATAAATGTATTCAACTCATTAAC
>Ga0123356_10000605_pt1 | contig 39612 bp, 37 predicted proteins | sample TergutEmb28metaG_2_FD_92546 | JGI IMG/M metagenome (GOLD analysis project Ga0123356, IMG submission 92546) | Embiratermes neotenicus P3 segment gut microbial communities from Petit-Saut dam, French Guiana - Emb289 P3 | ecosystem: Host-associated > Arthropoda: Insects > Digestive system > Gut ...
CAGATCACCCGCCATCGCGAACAGCGCGGAGCGCGCCGTGATCTGACTGGCCGCCGCCGCGGCCGAGTTGGCCACGGTGGCCGCCTTCTCCAGGTCCGCCGCCCGCACCGACGCAGCGGCGCTACCGCCTAGATCGCTCATCGCCTGCGCGTAGGCCTGCCGGACCGGCGCCGGATAGGTGGCGCAGCCACCGGGACTACCGGAGGTGGCCATGACGATCACGACAACCAGCACGACCACGACGACCACGGCCGCGCCGCCGATCATGATCAGCCGCGAGCGCTGCGGACGCTCAGCGGCCCGCTCCGGGTCGGCAGCTGTCTCGGCCCCTGCGACCCCAGCTGCTACGGCCTGAGCGGCCCCAGCCGGGCCGCCCACGGCGGGCCCTGGCTGCCTGGCCGCCGGCTCGCCGGGACCCGGCCAAGGGCCTGTCTCCCACGGCGGCGGCTCCGCCGCCCCGCCCGAAGCGCTGTCACGCCCCCACGGCGGGGCTCCGGACGACGCAGCTCGCACGGCCTGGTGCGACCCGTTCGCGCCGTTGTCGTCCCAGGACTCCGTCATCGAATCGGGCTGCAGGCCCGCGCGACCTGTCGGCAGGAACCACTCAGCCCGGCTGCTGTCGGGTTCCACCAGGTCGTCCTCAGCATCTCCGGCCGCCGACGCTGCCGCGATCTGTGGCTCTTCGGCGACCGCCCTGTGAGCGGCGCCGATCCCGTCGGGCGACGACATCGATCACCAGGCCAGCATCAGATCGGAAGCTAACTGTCCCGATGCTAGGGCAATGCCACAGGAATGTCTGGATAACTCCACATTAGCCAATTCGCCGCAGGTCACGGGGAATGCGACGCGCTGCTTAGAGGCCTGCGGCCGACCGCAGGGCTTCGGCCCGGTCGGTGCGCTCCCACGAGAAGTCCGGCTCCTCGCGGCCAAAATGACCGTAAGCAGCCGTCTGGGAGTAAATAGGCCGGAGCAGGTCAAGATCGGCGATCAGCGCGGCCGGGCGCAGGTCGAACACACCCAGCACGGCGTCCTGAATCCGCTCGACGCTGACGTGCTCGGTACCGAAGCACTCGACGAACAGCCCGACTGGCTTCGCCTTGCCGATGGCATAGGCAACCTGGGCCTCGCACCGGTCAGCCAGCCCGGCGGCGACGACGTTCTTGGCGACCCAGCGCATGGCGTAGGCAGCGCTGCGGTCCACCTTGGACGGGTCCTTGCCGGAGAAAGCGCCGCCGCCGTGCCGGGCCATGCCGCCGTAGGTGTCAATGATGATCTTGCGGCCGGTCAGGCCCGCGTCGCCCATCGGGCCGCCGATCTCGAACCTGCCCGTGGGATTCACCAGGAGCCGGTAGCCGGTCGTGTCCAGGTTCAGCTGTGCCAGCACCGGCTCGACGACGTGCTCGCGGATGTCGGGAGTCAGCAGGCCGGCGAGGTCGATGGCCGGCGCGTGCTGCGTGGAGACCACCACCGTGTCGAGGCGGACCGGCTTGTCCCCCGCGTACTCGATGGTGACCTGCGTCTTGCCGTCCGGGCGGATGTAGGGCACATCTCCGTTGCGCCGGACCTCCGACAGCTTCTTCGCGAGCCGGTGCGCGAGTGTGATCGGCAGCGGCATCAGCTCAGGCGTGTCCCGGCAGGCGTAACCGAACATCAGACCCTGGTCCCCGGCGCCCTGCCGGTCCAGCTCGTCGGTACCTTCGCCCTCACGGCGTTCCAGGGCGTCGCCGACACCCTGCGCGATATCCGGCGACTGCGAGCCGATGGAAACCTGCACGCCGCAGGTGGCACCGTCAAACCCCTTGGCTGAGGAGTCGTAGCCGATCTCGAGAATCTTCTCCCGGATGATGCCGGGGATGTCGACGTAGGTGTCGGTCGTCACCTCGCCCGCGACGTGTACCTGACCAGTGGTGATGAGGGTCTCAACGGCGACCCGGCTGCGCGCGTCGTCCTTGAGCATGGCGTCCAGGATGGCATCACTGATCTGATCCGCCATCTTGTCGGGATGGCCCTCAGTGACGGACTCGGACGTAAACAGACGGCGTGCCACTCGACACCCTCTCTCGGCTGGAACTGCTGATGACTAGCGGACCTGCGCCCGGCTCCGCCGAAGTGTACTGGTGCGCGCCGGCTGCCCGGCGACGGCGCCCTACTAGGCCCGCGGCGCCAGCCTGCCTGCGACGATGTCCCAGATCTGGTCGGCGATATCGTCCTTGGCGGCCCTGGCCAGCTTGACCTCGCTGCCGTCGGCCCCGAGCACCGTCGCCTCGTTATCGGCAGTCCCGAAAGCGAGCCCGTTCCCCACTTGATTAACGACCAGCAGATCGCAGCCCTTCCGCGCCAGCTTCTCCCGGCCGTTCGTGATGACGTCCCCGGTCTCGGCCCCGAACGCGACGATCAGCTGACCAGGCCGCCGCCGGGCAGCCACCAGGTCGCGGACGATGTCCGGGTTCTCGGCCAGCACGATGGGATCCGGCTCCGCGCCGGTCTTCTTGATCTTTGCCTCGCTCCGCACGGCGGGCCGGTAATCGGCCACCGCGGCGGCCATCACGATCGCATCAGCGGCGGGGGCGGCGGCCAGCACCGCCTCCCGCAGCTGCGCCGCTGAGATAACCCGTGTGACGTGGACGCCGGCCGGGTCGGGCAGCTCGGTGTTGGCGGCGACGAGGGTGACCGCGGCGCCGCGGCTGGCGGCCGTGCGCGCCAGCGCATAGCCCTGCTTGCCGGAGGACCAGTTGCCGAGGTAGCGGACTGGGTCCAGTTCTTCCCTGGTGCCGCCGGCCGAGACGACGAAGGTGCGCCCGGCGAGGTCCGCGGCGAGGGCACCAGCCCCGCGGCTCAGCAGCCGCTGCGCGACCGCGAACAGCTCGGCTGGCTCGGGCAGCCGGCCAGGCCCGGAGTCCGCGCCGGTCAGGCGTCCCGAGGCCGGCTCGAGCACGACACAGCCGCGCTCGCGGAGCGTGGCGACGCTGGCCTGGGTGGCCGCGTGCTCCCACATCTCGGTGTGCATGGCGGGCGCGAAGGCAACCGGGCAGCGGGCGGTCAGGAGGACGGCTGTCAGCAGATCGTCGGACATCCCGCCGGCCGCGCGCGCGAGTAGGTCCGCGGTCGCCGGCGCGACCATGACCAGGTCAGCCTCCTGGCCGAGGCGGACATGGGGCACCTCGTGCACAGATTCCCACGGGCTGGTCTCAACCGGCTGGCCGGACAGCGCGGCCCAGGTGGCAGCGCCCACGAAGTTCAGCGCAGCCGGGGTCGGAACGACCCGGACGCGGTGGCCGGACTCAGTCAGCAGGCGAAGCAGCTCACATGCCTTGTAGGCGGCAATCCCGGCGGAGACGCCGAGGACGATGCGCACCGGCGCCCAGGATCAGCGTCAGGCCTGCTCAGGCGTCTCGGCGCTGAGCAGTCGCTCGCTGACCTCGCGCAGCGCGATCGACAGCGGCTTCTCCTGGACCCTGGTCTCCACCAGCGGGCCAACGTACTCCAGCAGGCCCTCGCCGAGCTGGGCGTAGTAGGCGTTGATCTGCCGGGCACGCTTAGACGCCATGATCACCAGCGCGTACTTGCTGTCCACGACCTCGAGAAGGTCGTCGATCGGCGGGTTGATGATGCCTTCTACGGCCGGAGTCGCTGCCACTGTGTGCCTTCCAGCTCCGAATTGCAATGACCGCCCTGCCGGGCGTCGCCGGGCGCCACATTGGCATCCCGGCCGAGAATCAAGGCTACCAGCTGCGCGCAGACACGCTCGACCGACGTATTCACGAGGGTGATGTCGAATTCGTCTTCCGCCGCCAGCTCGCCCTTGGCCGCCTCCAGGCGGCTGGCCACCTTGTCGGCAGACTCGGTGTTCCTGCTGACGAGCCTGCGCTCCAGCTCCGCCCAGGACGGCGGCGCGAGAAACACCAGCAGAGCGTCTGGCACTGCCGTCCGGACCTGCCGCGCGCCGGCTACATCGATTTCCAGCAGAGCCGGATTCCCGATCTCGAGCTGCTCCTCGACGGGCTGGCGCGGGGTGCCGTAATGGTGGCCAGCGAAACGTGCCGACTCGAGCAAATCGCCGCGCTCAGCCATTGCGCTGAATTCAGCCTCGGAAACGAAGTGATATTCCCGGCCGCTCAATTCGCCTGGCCGCGGGGGCCGGGTCGTGACCGAGACCGACTGCCATATCGCCGGGCAGTCCGTCCGCAGCCGGGCGACGACCGTGCTCTTGCCGACCCCGGACGGCCCCGACAGGACCGTCAGCCGCGCCGGGGCGGGGGCGCGGCGGCGAACCCGGTGCGGCTCTGCAGCCAGCATATTTTCCGCCGCCCCCTCCCCTGACTCGGCTCGCGGCACCCGGTGGGCGCCCCGGTCAGATCTCGCCGCCGAACTCCGTCTCGAGCGCGTTGCGCTGGTTGGCGCCCAGGCCGCGGACGCGCCGGGACTCGGCGATGCCCAGCCGCTCCATGATCTGCTTGGCCCGGACCTTGCCGACGCCCGGCATGGACTCAAGCAGCGCCGATACCTTCATCTTGCCCACTACCTCGTCGGTCTGCCCCTCCTTGAGGACCTGGGGCAGCGTGGTCGAGCCGTGCTTGAGCTTGCTTTTTACTTCCGCCCGGTCCTTGCGAGCCTGGGCCGCCTTCTCAAGCGCCGCTGCCCGCTGCTCGGGAGTAAGTGGAGGAAGAGCCACGCGAGGTCACCTCGGGTTTCGTATCGAAAAAGTCGCTCCGCGAGGGGAAACTAGCGAGTTCGGACCGCGTCGGCAACGAGAACCCCGGTTTGGGCAGGCACAAATTAGCCAATATAACTCTACGTAGAATGACTGTGCACACAGAGTAATTGCGTTTGCGCAGGTAGCGCAAGTTTTCCCGGCCGTTCTGCGACACATCGCAGGGTCCTAGCTGCGGTGATATCGGCCGGCAACGGCAGCCTAATGGCGCGACAGCGCCTCAGCCCGCCGCAGCGACGCCGCGATCGCCGCGGCCGCCGCGCCGGGATCGGCCGCCCCGGTGATGGGCCGGCCGATGACGAGCAGGTCGGCGCCCGAGCGGACCGCCTCCTCCGGCGTGGCGACCCGGGCCTGGTCATTGGCTTCCGCGCCTGCGGGCCGCACACCCGGCGTGATCAGCATGATGTCCTCCCCGACCTCGGCCCGAAGCGCGGCCACCTCGTGCGGCGAGCAGACCAGGCCCCGCGCGCCGGCCTCGACTGCCAGCGCCGCCAGCCGCCGCACCGCGTCGCTGACCGGCCCGGCAAGGCCGATAGAACCGAGGTCTTCCTCCGCCAGCGAGGTCAGCACGGTCACTGCCACGATCTTCGTCGCCGGGATCGCGTCCGCCGCGGCCCGGATGGCCGCCGCGCCCGCGGCCGCGTGCACAGTCAGCAGCGACGGGCGCAACCTCGCCACGGCGCGCGCAGCGCCCGCGACCGTGGCCGGGATGTCGTGCAGTTTCAGGTCAAGAAAGATGTGCGCACCGCTGGCGCCGCGTACCGACGCCACCACCTCCGGCCCGTACCGCAGGTACAGTTCCAGCCCGACCTTGAGCACCCTGACATGCGGCGCCACCAGCGCCGCCCAGCGCGCGGCCGTCTCCAGGTCCGGCGCGTCGAGCGCAACGGCTATCGGTGCTTGGCCGGCCATCAGATCCTCCTCGTTCTGACGCTCGGGCTCAGGGCGCGGGTCACCGCGCTCGGCTGCTGAGCGAGCCCCACGACGTCCGCTAGCCTCTCTACGCCCTGCCCGGCCAGCTCCTCCTCAAGCTCGCGCAGTATCCGGACGCATGCCGACGGGTCGTGGAAGAGCGTCGTGCCCACGCTCACCATCGAGGCGCCCGCCAGAATAAGCTCCAGCGCGTCCTGTCCGGTCCGCACGCCCCCCATCCCGATGATCGGGACGCTGGGCAGCGCCTCCCTGACCTGCCAGATGCAGCGCACCGCGATCGGCTTGATGGCGGGCCCGGACAGCCCGCCCGTCAGGCCGGCCAGGTGCGGGCGCATCGTGCCGGTGTCGATAGTCATTCCCAGCACGGTGTTGATCATCGAAAGCCCGTCGGCCCCGGCTGACACGCACGCCCGGGCGATAACGACGATGTCGGTGACGTCGGGCGAGAGCTTCGCGAACACTGGAAGGTCGTACCTGGCCTGGCCGCGGACCGACTCGACCACTGCAGCGCAGTCGTCCGGGCTGCACGCAAACACCTGCCCTCGGTGCTCCGCGTTCGGGCAGGAGAGGTTGACCTCGATCGCGGTCACCCCGGCAGCGTCCGACAGGCGCGCCGCCAGCTCGGCGTACTCGGCGGCTGTGCTGCCCGCGATCGAGACGACCGCGCGCGCCCCGCGGGAAAGCAGCCATGGCAGGTCACGCTGGAGGAAGGCGTCGATGCCAGGTCCCTGCAGCCCGATGGCGCTGAGCATTCCGCTCGCCGTTTCTGCCATCCGCGGCGTCGGCCGGCCAGCCCTCGGGCCGAGCATGACCGACTTGGTGACGAACGCGCCGATTCTGGAGACGTCCATGAACTGGGCCAGCTCACGACCCGCCCCGGCACACCCGGAGGCGGTCATGATCGGGTTGGGCAACTCGACGTGGCCGAGCCTGCACCGCAGGTCAACCGGCATGGCCCTGCCTTCTGGCCGCCCTGCCGCGCGCGCCGGCCGGCCGGGCCCTCTGCTGTCCGTTGGCCGCCGCGGGATCAGCCGCGGCGTCAGGAGAACCGCCGGCGCCGCCTGCAGCACCAGGCTGCGGCTGCGGCTCCGGCGACAGCGCCGGGGGTGATCCGGAGCCGCTCTGGGCCTCCGCCGTCCGGTGTGCACGCGGCTCCCAGCCGGGCGCACCAAAGGCATCGAAGGGGATCGTGCCGATGTCATCCCAGCGGACCTGCTCGCCGCGGAACACCGGGCCGTCCACGCAGGACCTGGTCATCCGGGTGATCCCGTCTGACCCGCTGACCGGCAGCACGCAGGTCATGCACACGCCGGTCCCGCACGCCATGGCCTCCTCGACGGCCACCTGCACGGGTATGTCGTACCGGCGGGCCAGCACGGTGACCTGGCGGAGCATGGGCATCGGGCCGCAGGCGTAGATGACGTCGGTCCGCCCGTCGTGGATGACCTGGTCGAGCATGTCGGTCACCAGCCCGCGGCTGCCCATCGAACCGTCCTCGGTCGTGATCGCCGCCGACCGCCCGGTTCGGCGCGCCGTCAGCGCGCCGAAGACCCTGTCACCGCTCGCACCGCCGAGCAGGAAGTCGACCTCGCACCCGCGCTCACGCAGCCGGCCGGCCAGCGCGAACAGTGGCGCGCTGCCGTATCCGCCGCCGACGAGCAGGCAGTTCGCCGGATCGCGGGGCAGCGGGAAGGGACGGCCCAGCGGGCCGACCGCGTCGAGCACGTCCCTGGCCCGACGCTCGGCCAGCCACTGGGTGCCGCGGCCGCGCGCCGCGAACACGAACTCCACCGTCCCGCCATGGTCACCGCGCACGTCGTGAATGAAAAAGGCACGACTCAGCATCATCGAGGTGTCCGGGCCGCCGGCGGCAAGGCTGATGAACTGACCAGCCCGGAAGCGGGCAGCCACCGCCGGGGCGACGAGCGTCATCGCGTGGTAGGCGTCGACCCGCCGGACCGTCAGCACCGTGCCGCGGACCTGTACCGGGCCGGCCTGCACATCCGGCGTGTCGCTCTCGGTCATCTCGTCCCGTGCTGTGCGGCGCGAAGGTGAGCGGCGTGCTCCTGCAGCGACCGCACGCCCACCTCGTCCCTGTCAATCGCCTCAATGCCCTGCACGGCGGCCCACAGGCCCTGCACCGTGGTGATGCACGGGATAGCCCGCCGGACTGCCGCGGTCCGGATCTCGTATCCATCCCGCCGGAAACCGCGCTGCGCCGGGCCGCCGAACGGGGTGTTCACGATCAGGTCCACCTGGCCGTCGAGAATCCGTTCCACGATCGTGGGCTCGCCGTCCGGGCCAGGCCCGTCGCTGTGTTTACGGACGATAGTGGCACGGACCCCGTTACGCCGTAGTACCTCGCCGGTTCCGCGAGTCGCCCAGATCTCGAACCCGAGGTCGGCGAGCCGCTTGACCGGGAAGATCATGGAGCGCTTATCTTTGCCCGCCACCGTGACGAACGCCCGTCCCTTGACCGGCAGCGACCCGTACGCAGCGGCCTGGGACTTGGCGTAGGCGGTGCCGAACACCTCGTCGATGCCCATCACCTCGCCCGTGGAGCGCATCTCCGGCCCGAGCACGGTGTCCACGCCGGCCCCGCTGGCGTCCGCGAACCGCGAGAACGGCAGCACGGCCTCCTTCACCGCGATCGGCGAGTCCACCGGCAGCGTCCCGCCATCCCCGGATGCGGGCAGCAGGCCCTCCGCGCGCAGGGCCGCGATCGACGCGCCCAGCATGATCCGGGCGGCCGCCTTGGCGAGCGGCACGGCAGTTGCCTTCGACACGAACGGCACGGTCCGCGACGCGCGAGGGTTCGCCTCCAGCACATACAGGACCCCGGCGGCCAGCGCGTACTGCACGTTGATCAGCCCGCGCACGCCGACGCCGCGGGCGATGCCCTCGGTCGAGGACCGGATCAGCCCGATGTCATCCTGGCTCAGCGTGATCGGCGGCAGCGCGCACGCCGAGTCACCGGAGTGGATCCCGGCTTCCTCGATGTGCTCCATCACGCCGCCCAGGTACAGCTCCTCGCCGTCGTAGAGGGCGTCCACGTCGATCTCGATCGCGTCGTCAAGGAACCGGTCGATCAGCACGGGATGCTCCGGCGACGCGGCGGTCGCGCGGCTTACGTAGTCCGCGAGCGACGAGTCGTCGTAGACGATCTCCATCCCGCGGCCGCCGAGGACATACGACGGCCGGACCAGAACCGGGTAGCCGATCTCGTGCGCGACGCTCTCGGCCTCCAGTACCGAGGTCGCAGTCCCGTAGCGGGGCGCGAGCAGGCCCGCGGCGGCCAGCACCGCGCCGAACTCACCGCGGTCCTCGGCCAGGTTGATGGCGGCCGGCGAGGTCCCGACGACCGGCACGCCCTCGGCCTCCAGCGCCGCGGCCAGGCCGAGCGGGGTCTGCCCGCCGAGCTGCACGATGACCCCGGCGACCGGGCCCGCCGCCTGCTCGGCGCGCACCACCTCGAGCACGTCCTCGAGGGTCAGCGGCTCGAAATACAGCCGGCCGGAGGTGTCGTAGTCCGTCGACACCGTCTCGGGGTTGCAGTTGACCATGACCGTCTCGTAGCCGGCCTCGGCCAGCGCGAACGATGCGTGCACGCACGCGTAGTCGAACTCGATGCCCTGGCCGATCCGGTTCGGTCCGCTGCCGAGGATGATGACCTTGGGCTTTGACCCGCCGGGCACCTCGGACTCCAGGTCGTAGGTGGAGTACAGGTACGGCGTCCGGGCCGCGAACTCGGCCGCGCACGTGTCGACCGTGTGGTACACGGGCCGCACTCCTAGCTGGCCGCGCAGGCCGCGAACGGTGGCCTCGGGCATCCGCAGCAGCTCGCCGAGCTGGGCGTCGGAGAATCCCATTGCCTTCGCCCGCGCGAGCGCCCTGGCCGTCGCCGGCCCGCCGAGCCCGATCCCGTCCGCCGCGATCACCCTGGCCTGCTCTTCGATCGCGGCGATCTGGTCCACGAACCACGGGTCGATCGAGCTGGCGCGCGCGACCTCAGCGACCGTGGCGCCGGCCCGCAGCGCCTGGTGCACGGTCACCAGACGCCCGTCGTGCGGCACCGCGCACCGCTCGAGCAGCGCTTCGGAGTCCCCTGGCGGTGACGCCCAGGACAGCGACGAGCCCCGCTGCTCCAGCGATCGCAGCGCCTTCTGCAGCGCCTCGGCGAAGGTGCCGCCGATCGCCATCGCCTCGCCGACCGACTTCATGTGCGTCGTCAGTACCGGGTCCGCGCCAGGGAACTTCTCGAACGCGAATCGCGGCACCTTGACCACCACGTAATCCAGCGACGGCTCGAAACTCGCCGGGGTCTCCCCCGTGATGTCGTTGCGGATCTCGTCGAGGGTGTAGCCGACGGCCAGCTTGGCCGCGATCTTCGCGATCGGGAACCCGGTCGCCTTCGACGCCAGCGCACTGGACCGCGACACCCGCGGGTTCATCTCGATGACGACCATCCGGCCCGTCGCCGGGTTAACCGCGAACTGGATGTTGCAGCCCCCGGTGTCCACGCCCACTGCCCGCGCCACCTCGATCGCCACATCGCGCATGTGCTGGTACTCGCGGTCGGTCAGGGTCATGGCCGGCGCGACGGTGACCGAGTCGCCGGTGTGCACGCCCATCGGGTCGATGTTCTCGATCGAGCAGACGATGACGACGTTGTCATGCCTGTCGCGCATCAGCTCGAGCTCGAACTCCTTCCAGCCGAGCACTGACTCCTCGAGCAGCACCTCGGAGACCGGGCTGGCGTCCAGGCCCGTGCTCACGATCCGGTCCAGGTCCTCCCCCGACCGGGCGATGCCGGACCCGGTGCCGCCCAGGGTGAACGACGGCCGGACAATCACCGGGAAACCCAGCTCGGCGGCGGCCGCACGGGCATCGTCCGGCGTGTGGCAGATGGCGCTGCGGGGCACCCCGGCGCCGACGCCGATGACGATCTCCTTGAAGGCGCTGCGATCCTCCCCGGACCTGATTGCCTCGATGTTGGCGCCGATCAGCTCGACACCGTACTTGGCGAGCGTGCCGTTGTCGTGCAGGGCGACGGCGGCGTTCAGCGCGGTCTGGCCGCCGAGCGTCGGCAGGATCGCGTCCGGCCGCTCCCGCGCGATGACCTTAGCCAGCACGTCTGGCGTGATCGGCTCGACGTAGGTCGCATCCGCGAACTCCGGATCGGTCATGATCGTCGCCGGATTGGAGTTGACGAGGCTGACCCGGATGCCCTCCGCCCGCAGCACCCGGCAGGCCTGCGTGCCCGAGTAGTCGAACTCGCATGCCTGCCCGATGACGATCGGCCCGGACCCGATGACGAGCACGGAGTTCACGTCAGCGCGCCTAGGCATGGGCAACTCCGCGAAAACCGAGAACCATACGGGAACGTGGCTGCTCGAGACCGCGGCAGCCTTCCTTGTGTGCAGCCACCCCGGCCGGCCCCGTTCCCCCCTTGGTCACCTGGCACCCTCCATCAGGTCGCAGAACTCGCGGAACAACCCGCCCGCGTCGTGCGGTCCCGGCGCCGCCTCGGGGTGGTACTGGACGCTGAAAGCAGGCGCGGCGAGCAGCCGCAGGCCCTCGACGACGCCGTCGTTGAGATTGACGTGGGTAATCTCGGCCGGCCCGAACGCCGTGTCGAAGGCAACTCCGGGCGCGGTGCCATCGGGCAGCGCGACCGCGAAGCCGTGGTTGTGGCTGGTGATCTGGACCCGGCCGGTGCGCACGTCCTGCACGGGCTGGTTGACGCCGCGATGGCCGAACCGCAGCTTGTAGGTGTCCAGGCCCAGCGCGCGGCCGAGCACCTGGCTGCCCAGGCAGATGCCGAACACCGGCAGGCCGGCCGCCAGCACGCCGCGCATGGCGTCGACGGCGTAGCCGATCGCGGCCGGGTCGCCGGGGCCGTTGGAGAAGAACACCCCGTCCGGGTTCGCCGCCGCGATCTCGGCCGCGGTCGAAGTGGCGGGCAGCACCTGCACCTCGCAGCCAAGCGCCGCCATCGACCGCGGGGTTGCCGCCTTGATACCGAGGTCGACCGCGGCAACCCGGTACCGCACGGGCGTTCCCGCCGGGGCCCGGACGACATAGGGCTCCGGCGTGCTGACCTCACGGGCCAGATCGGCGCCGATCATCCGCGGGCTGGCGAGTACGCGCGCTCGCAGCACCTCGGGGTCCGTCGTGTCCGCGCTGATCCCCGCGCGCATGGCACCGGCGTCGCGCAGGTGCCTGGTCAGCGCCCTGGTGCCGGCCATCGCGATGCCCGTCACGCCCTGGGCGGCCAGTTCGGCCTGGAGGGTGCGCTGGGCCCGCCAGCTGGAGGCGAGCCGGGCCGGCTCGCGCACGACGTAGCCGCTGACCCAGATCTGCCGTGACTCGGGGTCGGTGTCGTTGACGCCGGTGTTGCCGATGTGCGGGGCGGTCATCGCCACGATCTGCCGGGCGTAGGAGGGGTCGGTGAGCGTCTCCTGATAGCCGGTCATGCCGGTGTTGAAGACCATCTCGCCGAACGTCTCGCCGTCGGCGCCGAAGCTGGTGCCGTGGAAGGTAGTGCCGTCCTCGAGCACCAGCATCGATGGGCGGCCGGTCACCGGGCCAGCTTTCCGTCGAGCACGGTCGGCTCCCCGCGCAGGAAGGTCGCGACGACCTGGCCGGGCAGGTCCATCCCGGCGAACGGCGTGTTACGGCTGCGGGAGGCGTGCTGCGCCGGGTCCACGACGCTGCGCGCGTCCGGATCGTAGAGCACGATGTTGGCCGGCGATCCGGTCGCCAGCCGGCGACCGTGACCGTCGAGGCGGCCGATCGCGGCCGGGCGGGCGGACATCCGGTCAGCGACACCAGCCCAGTCCAGGTGGCCCGTCTCGACCATGGCCGCATGCACGACCCGCAGCGCGGTCTCCAGACCGGTCATCCCGAACGCGGCTGCCTGCCATTCGGTTTCCTTGTCCTCGACCGGGTGCGGCGCGTGGTCGGTGGCGACGCAGTCGATCGTGCCGTCCGCCAGCCCGGCTCGCAGCGCATCGACGTCTGCCTGGGTGCGCAGCGGCGGGTTCACCTTGTAGACCGGGTCGTAGCTCGCAGCGAGTGCATCGGTGAGCAGCAGGTGGTGCGGGGTCGCCTCGGCGGTAACCCGCCAGCCCTTGGACTTGGCCCACCGGACGATCTCCACCGAGCCAGCCGTCGAGACGTGGCAGACATGCAGCGCCGACCCGACGTGCGCGGCCAGCAGGCAGTCCCGGGCGATGATCGCCTCCTCGGCCACGGCCGGCCAGCCGGCCAGTCCGATGACGCCGGACACCTCGCCCTCGTTCACTTGGGCGCCATCGGTCAGCCGCGGCTCCTGCGCGTGCTGGGCGATCACCCCGTCGAAGGCCTTCACGTACTCCAGCGCCCGCCGCATCAGGACAGCGTCCGACACGCAGCGGCCGTCGTCGGAGAACACGCGGACCCGCGCGGCCGAGTCGGCCATCGCCCCGAGTTCGGCCAGCCGGCTGCCCTGCAGCCCGGCCGTGACCGCGCCGACAGGCTGCACGTCACAGTGACCCGCCTCGCGGCCGAGCCGCCAGACCTGCTCGGCCACGCCTGCGGTGTCGGCGACCGGGTCGGTGTTGGCCATCGCGTGCACCGCGGTATAACCCCCGAGCGCTGCCGCGGCTGTCCCGGTCGCTACCGTCTCGGCGTCCTCACGGCCCGGCTCCCGGAGGTGAGTGTGCAGGTCAACCAGCCCAGGCAGGGCGATAAGACCGCTGGCGTCCAGGATCTGCGCGCCGGGCGCGCTCAGCCCGGGTCCCATCTCAGTGATGACGCCGGCGCCGATCAGCAGGTCCGTGGCGGGCCCGGCCAGGGGCCGGGCACCCCTGATCAGCCAGCTGCCGCCAGGCGCGGCGGTCATCTGGTCACCTCCGCCAGCTCCGCCTGGCTGGCGGGCTCGGTCATGGCATTGCCGAGGAGCAGGTAGAGAACGGCCATCCGGACGCTGACCCCGTTCGCCACCTGCTCGACAACCGTCGACCGGGGCGAGTCGGCGACCTCGGCGGCGATCTCGACGCCACGGTTCATGGGGCCGGGGTGCATGACGATGGCGTGCTCGGGCATCAGCGCGAGCCTGCCCGCGTCCAGCCCGTACCGGCGGCTGTACTCGCGCACCGTCGGGAAGTACGCGGCGTTCATGCGCTCAGCCTGGACCCGGAGCATCATCACGACGTCCGTCTTCGGCAGCGCGGCGTCGAAGTCGTAGCTCACCTCGCACGGCCAGCTCGACACCGCGACCGGCAGCAAGGTCGGGGGCGCTACCAGGGTGACCTCGGCGCCGAGCGTCCGCATCAGCAGCACGTTCGACCGGGCCACCCGGCTGTGCAGGACGTCCCCGACGATGGCGACCCGCAGGCCCTCGAGGTGGCCGAGCCGGCGCCGCATGGTGAAGGCGTCCAGCAGCGCCTGGGTCGGGTGCTCGTGCGTGCCGTCCCCGGCGTTGATGACGCTGCCGCGCACCCAGCCGGCCAGCCGGTGCGGAGCGCCGGACGCCTGGTGCCGGATTACGACCGCGTCGGCGCCCATCGCCTCGAGCGTCAGCGCGGTGTCCTTGAGGCTCTCGCCCTTGGCGACGCTGGACCCGCGCGCCGAGAAGTTGATCACATCGGCGGACAGCCGCTTGGCGGCGGCCTCGAACGAGATCCGAGTGCGCGTGGAGTCCTCGAAGAAGAGGTTGACCACCGTCCGGCCGCGCAGCGTCGGGAGCTTGCGGATCGGCCGGTCCGCTGCCAGAGCTAGTTCCTCGGCGGTGTCGAGGATGAGCAGCGCGTCATCACGGCTCAGGTCCGCTGCGGAGATCAGGTCGCGGTTCACCGGTGCCCCGCCTGTCCGAGCACGGCCTGTCCGAGCGCGGCCTGTCCCAGCATGACCGCATCCTGACCGTCAGTCTCTGTCAGCTGCACCTGAACCACCTCGCGCTGGCTTGTCGGCAGGTTCTTGCCCACGTAGTCGGCCCGGATCGGCAGCTCACGATGGCCGCGGTCGACCAGCACAGCGAGCTGGACGATGCGCGGCCTGCCGATGTCGTTCAGCGCGTCCAGCGCTGCGCGCACCGTCCGGCCGGAGTAGAGCACGTCATCAACGAGAACAACGACCTTGCCGTCGATGCCCGATGCGGGCACGTCGGTGTGGCCAAGCGCCCGGGCCGGGCGCAGCCGTAGGTCATCCCGGTACATGGTGACGTCGAGTGAGCCAGCTGGCGCCGGGCGTCCCTCGACCTGGGTGAGCCTGGCAGCGAGTCGCTCGGCCAGCGGGACGCCCCTGGTCGGGATTCCCAGCAGGACCACGTCGCCCGCGCCGTCGGTGCGCTCGAGGATCTCGTGCGCGATCCTGGTGAGTGCCCGGGCGATCTCCGCCGCCTCGAGCACGATCTTGCCATCGGCAAGCGGCGCCGGCCGATGCTGTGCATGCGCCACAAGGACCTCCTTTCCCGCCTCACCGGACGGGGCTTAAAGGACGTCTGTCCGCCCCACCGTATCAGCAGGCACCGGCGGCGAAGCCGGGGCCGCGCCGACGCCGCACGCCCTTGCCGTACCCGGCGATACGGTGACCCAGCCGCGCCGTCTCGTAATCGGAGATCACAGGCTGTGATCGTGAGCCGGGTGTGAGTAAAGTCACAGTATATAATCTTTAGTCCGGCTATCCGGGCGAACCCTAGCCCGGTCGCCTCGACCCTCCGGACAGCAGAATCGCCGGCAGTAGCGGGATTTCCGGTCCTAGGAACACCCGATCGCCTCGACGATGGGGCGCCTGACGGGGATGCGGTGAGGCGCACTGGTTCATCCGGTTTTTGCCATTCGGCTTGACCGTGCGCGTTGGCGGCTCTACCGTCACTGTCCGTAACCGTTACTTAAAGCTACGACAGGCCAGGGAGCCGTGACGATGGCATCTGATTACGCCAAGACCCTGGGCGCGAGACTGCGCGCCATCCGCACCCAGCAGGGGCTCTCGCTGCACGGCGTCGAGGAGAAGTCTCGCGGCCGCTGGAAGGCTGTCGTTGTCGGTTCTTATGAGCGCGGCGACCGGTCCGTGACCGTTCAGAAGCTTGCCGAGCTGGCCGAGTTCTACGGCGTGCCGGTCTCGGAGCTGCTGCCCGGCGACGTGCTGCCCGCCGTGCTGGCCCCGGCCCCGAAGCTTGTGATCGATCTTGAGCGCATGGCGGCGCTGCCGAAGGACAAGGCCGGCCCGCTGGCCCGCTACGTTGCGACCATCCAGAGCCAGCGCGGTGACTACAACGGCCGGGTGCTGTCGATCCGCTCGGAGGACCTGCGCTCGCTGGCCGTCATCTACGACAAGTCGCCCGCGGACCTGACCGAAGAGCTCATTAGCTGGGGCATCCTCGACTCCGACGCGCGCAGCGCGATCGAGGCCTTCTAGTTTCCTGCGGCTCAGCCCGCTGTCGGCAGCGGCAGCAGGTCCTGACCGGCGGGAATCCCCAGGGTGCCCTCGGCCAGTGTCACGAACGTCCCGGCGTCCCGGAGCAGATCATCAGCCTCACGGGCGCTGACCGCACGCGGCAGGCCTGCCTCCGCGGCTGCGCGCTTCGCGGCGCTCGCCGCGAAGAACGCCGCCCATTCGCACAGCGTCGGCTCGACCTTCGGCAGCAACTCCCAGACACTCTGCGGCCTGCGCCGGCGGCCGCCTGGCGGCTCCGCCCGGGCCGCGACGACTGCCGCCGCCGCCCGCAGAGCGGCCAGGTGCGCGCCGACGTAGCGGGCCGCGGGCGCCGGCTCGTCCTGCGCGCCGGCAAGACCGTGCCGGGCGGACTCCACGAGGGCAAGAGCCGACGGCGCAACCCGAACCCGCGGCCCTGGCCTGACCTCTACGACCGAGCTCATCGCCACTCCTTCACGCTGTGCGCGGCCGGGCGGGGCGCTTCCCCACACCTCACCCGGCCGGAGCAAGCAGCCGGGAGAGGGTCCCGGCAGATCGCCGCACAACTTATTCGAACATATTTTCGCTGACCTGTCTACTCGTGTCAGCTGCATTCGAACTTACTAGGAGGGTCTGACAAAACCAGCGGCGTTGCCCACGCGCGACGGCAGGCTGGCCGCCGCTAGGCTGTGCAGGTGAAGGAGGCCATCGCCATCGCCGAGCTGAACCGGTCCGGCTTCCTCGAGACACTCGACGACTTCCTCGCCATCTACGCGGCGGCCATGGGCGCAAATCCCGCGGAGCTCCCGTCCCGGCGGGCGATTATGGAGAGGCACTCCGGCAGTCCTGACTTCCGCGCCCTCGCAGTCACCGCGGGCTCATCAGGCCTGGTAGTCGCCTTCAGCTACGGCTTCCGCGGCCTGCCCGGCCAGTGGTGGCATGACGTCGTCCGAGCGGGGATCTCGGCCGCGGCCGGACTGCACGCGGCGGGCGGCTGGCTTGACGACGTCCTCGAGATCGCTGAGGTGCACGTCCATCCGGATTACCAGGCGCGCGGGATCGGCCGCCAGATGATGCTGACCCTGAGTGCCCGCCGGACGGAGCGCACCGCGGTGCTGTCCACCCGCGACGCGCTGACGCCCGCTCGGCGGCTCTACCGGAGCCTCGGATTTGTCGATCTGCTGACGGACTTCGTGTTCCCCGGCGGCGGTCCGCCGTACGCGGTGATGGGCGCCGAGCTTCCGCTGCTCGGTCAGGGTGCAGCCGCCCGGGAGGCCGGCGCTCTCTAGGGGATCCTCATCTTTGCCGCCCGAACTGCGATCTGGCTGCAGGCAGGTCAGGTGACGAGCCAGACCCGCCACAGCGCCGCCGGGTCTGACAACGGATCGCCATGGACAAAGACAAGATCGGCCGGGCCGCCTTCTCTGATGGTGCCTGCGTCTGGCTCGCCGAGGAGCTGCCCGCCATTGCGGGTCGCCGCTGCCAGCGCCTGCCACGGCTCCAGGCCAGCGGTGACCAGGCATTCCACCTCCCAGGCGAGCTGGTTGGCGCGCAGCGATCCGCCGCCGAAGTCGGTGCCTGCCGCCACCAGGACCCCAGCCCGGACGGCAAGTCGCACGCTCTCATGTGCCCACTCCCGGCGGGCAGCGATCTCCGCTCTGCGGGGCGGCTCCACGAAACGCGGGAGAGTCGTGGTGCGGCTGAAGCTGCGCCAGGACTCAAGCACGGCCAGGGTGGATACGAGCGCGACGTTGCCCGCAGCCATGAGCGTCGCCACATCAGAGTCGAGCTGGAAGCCGTGCTCCAGGGAGTCGACTCCGGCCTCGGCGCCAGCTCGTGCGCCGGGAAGCATGCCCGAATGCGCGGTCACGCGGGCGCCGCGGGCATGGGCCGCCTCGACGACGGCTCGCACCTCGCTCACCGTGAAGGGCGACGTCTCCCGGTCCGGCCCGTCGAGGTAGAGCTTGACCAGGTCAGCGCCGTCGTCGAGCTGGCCGAGGGCCGCTGCCACAAGGCCGTCCCCGTCTTCGACCTCGACCGAGAGGCCGCCGGGAAGCGAGCCGGTACGTGAAACCCAGCTGCCGGCAGCCCGCACGTACGGATACTCGCGTCGTCCAGACCAGCGGTCGCGCACCCCGAGCGCTAGCGCCCGGCGGCGGCCGTCGACCGGGTCGTCGCCTATCGGTGATCCGACGTCCCGTGCCCACCGGACGCCGGCGCTGCGCAGCAGCCGGGCGTTGTGCTCCGCCACGTCGACCAGCTCTCGCGGCGGATCGAAGCCGTGGTCGATCCAATGGGCGCCGCCCGGCAGCGTCAGATGGCTGTGGCTGTCGACCATCCCGGGGATGACGGCCGAGCCGGAAGCGTCGACGACGTCGGTGCCCTCGGCGAGCTCCGGCTCATCCGCAGCATCGCCAATCCACTCGATTCGGTCGTCGGCGACGAGGATGCTGATGCCAGCCCGCACCTCAGGCCTGGTCCCATCGGCAAGGGCGGCATCACGGTACAGGGTGCGCACAGCGGCCTACTACGCCTTGGCGACGGCGGCTAGCGAGGCAGCGGGCGCTGCGGAGCCGGTGAGGGCAGCATCCACGGGGCAACAGTATCTGCCCGCCGCTCGATGCCCCAGTACTTTGTGCGACCAGCGGAGCCGTGATCAGCCGGGGCCCAGGCCTAGTACCTGGTAGATCTCGCGGGTGGCCCGAGACCCGTTGAGGGTGTAGAAGTGCAGGCCCGGCACGCCCTCGGCCAGCAGCGTCTCGCACATGCCCGCCGCGTACTCGACGCCGATCTTGCGTACCGCGGTCTTGTCGTCCGCATGTGCCCGCAGGTCCCCGGCGAGGTCCGGGGGGAAGCGGCAGCCCGACAGCATCACGGCTCGCTCGATGCCGGGAACGCTGATGATCGGCATGATGCCGGGGATGATCGGCACGTCGCAGCCGCGCGCCGCGACCGCGTCCCGCAGCCGGAGGTAGTCCTCGACATGGAAGAACATCTGGGTGATCGCGAAGTCCGCGCCAGCACGGACCTTGTTGACGAAGAAGTCAACATCCGACTCCCAGCTCGGGGACCGGGGGTGACCCTCGGGGAATGCCGCGACTCCGACGCAGAAATCCCCCGAGCCGCGGATGAGCCGGACAAGTTCCTCCGCGTGCGTCACGCCCCGCGAATGCGGCAGCCACTCACCGCGCGGGTCGCCGGGCGGATCCCCGCGCAGCGCCAGCATGTTCCGCACGCCCACATCCGCGTAGGACCCGATGACGTGCCGTAGCTCGGCCACCGAGTGATTGACGGCCGTCAGGTGCCCGACGGGGGTCATGGTCGTCTCGGCCGCGATCCGGCCGGTGACGCGGACTGTCCGGTCCCTGGTGGAGCCGCCCGCCCCGTAGGTGACCGAAACGAACGTCGGCCTCAGCGGCTCGAGCTGGCGGATGGAGAGCCAGAGGCGCTGCTCGTCGGCCTCGGTCTTGGGCGGCATGAACTCGAACGAGTAGGAGTGCTGGCCTGCGGCCAGCAGATCCCGGATAGCCGGGGCAGGACCGACAGGCATGCCGAGAAGATTACCGGCCGCGCCAACCGGCTCAGCCCGCGGGCGAGATCGTGCCGGGGACTAGTGTGCGGAGACGTGGCAGCCAGCCCGGCAGCGCCTGATCCGGCGCGCCTCGAGGAGATCCGCCGCGCCGTCGGCGAGGCGCTGACGTCCTTCCTTGCCCGGCAGGGAACTGTCCTGCGCGGCATCGGCGCCGACCTGGAGCCGTGCCTGGACGCGATCGAGGTCCTGCTCGCGTCCGGCAAGCGGCTGCGCCCGGCCTTCTGCTACTGGGGCTGGCGATCGGCAGGCGGCGCGGATTGCCCGGAGATCCTCGCCACCGCTGCCGCCCTGGAGCTGCTGCAGGCAAGCGCCCTGGTGCACGACGACGTGATCGATGACAGCGACACCCGGCGGGGCCAGCCCGCGGTACACCGGCGGTTCGCGAGCTGGCACGCCGAAGCCGCGCGGTCCGGGTCGGCTGAGCGATTCGGCGCCGGCGCGGCGATCCTCGTCGGAGACCTGCTGCTGGCCTGGGCGAACGAGCTGTACGCCAGCGGCGGCCTCACCCCAGACGTGCTGCGGCGTGGCGCGCCCGTCTGGGCGACGCTGCAGACCGAGCTCGGGGCCGGCCAGTTCCTCGACCTGCTCAGCCAGGTGAACGGGAGCACATCGGTCGCCGATGCCCTCCGCGTCGTCACCTACAAGACCGCCAGGTACACGACGGAGCGGCCGCTCGAGCTCGGCGCCAGGCTGGCCACGGCGGCCTCGCGAGCACCAGAATCAGCGGCCGTCACGAGCGCCCTGACCCGATACGGCGCTCCCCTGGGCATCGCGTTCCAGCTCCGTGACGACGTGCTGGGCATCTTCGGGGACCCGGCGAGGACCGGCAAGCCCGTCGGCGGCGACATCTCCGAGGGCAAGCGAACCGTCCTGATGGCCGTCGCCCGGCAGCGAGCCGACCCGCCACAGGCGGCGATTCTCGACCGGCATCTCGGTGCGGGCGATCTGACCGCCAACAGCGTCGCGGAGGTCAGGGCGGTCGTGAGGGAAACCGGTGCGCTCGCGGAGTGCGAGGACCTCATTGCCGCCTACCGCAAGGAGAGCGTCGCCGCTCTGGACGGCGCGCCGATCGCCACCGAGGCCACTGCTGCCCTGACCGCCCTGGCAGACATCGTCACGGATCGGGGCGAGTTAGCAGGAGCTTGCGAGCCCGGATCGCCAGGATGTGCGGGATTGCCCTGTCACCACACTCGGCGATCTCCTCGATCAGCAGGCCAGCGCTGACGAATCCGGTCAGCAGCTCGGAGAGCGGGTGATGGCGCATGCCGACCCGACGGCGCACATAGATTCCCCACCACGGCGACTCCTCATGCCAGCCAGGCAGCCGATATCCCGGATGAGCCCTGAGCCCGCCGTCATCGAGCCATTCGACGTGCGGGCCGTTGAAGCAGGGGTGCGCGCCGTAGAACACGAGGGGCCCGCCCGGCTGCAGGACCCGAGCGGCCTCTGCCAGCACCGCGGTGAAGTCATCGACGTCAGTCGAGATCCAGATGGCCGCCACCGCGCCGAACGACCCTGCCGTGAATGGCAGTACTGCCGCGTCGCCCTGGACGACGTGCGAGGACCGGTGCCGGGCATAGCGCAGCTGATCAGCTGACCGGTCCAGCCCTACGATGGTCCGCCCGGTGGCGGCCAGCGCGCCAAGGTACCCCCCGCTGCCACACCCGAGGTCGAGGCACAGTCCGGTGCCAGGCCCGAGGAGGCTCACGATCTCCTCGGCGTTACGGTCCACATGCGGCTGGTTCCAGGCGTCGTACCAGTCAGCGTGCCCGTCGTACCGCGCCGTCGTCGCCGGCATTGGCTGCCTCCCACTGGGGCCTGCGATCGACGGTAGCCGCAGGGCGTCGCCGCGACGCGCCGCTCTGCTGTCGGCTGACAAGGCAGGCCTTATCTGGGGAGGTCTCCCCTCATCCAGCTGACATGGGGAGATCTTCCCTAGCAGCCAGGGGCCCTGGTCACGCACACTCAACCTGGTCCCGCGCCGTACGACGCGTGCACCACCCAACCCAGCTTCACCCGGGGAGAAACCCATGGCTGGACGCATTGCCGGTGGGCGCACACCGCGCCAGAACCGCAGATTTTTCACCGCAGCAGGCATGTGCAGCATCGTCATCGTCGCCGTGGCGATTGCCGGCTGCGGGTCGGCTAGCAGCACGCATTCCGGTGCCGGGCCTTCGACACCGGCCAAGGCTCGGCCAGCAGCGCCCAGTTCACCGGCCGCCATCGCCGCCTCGGCGCTGCCCGCCGGGCAGCAGGGCAGCCAGCAGGAAGTCCCCTGGGCCCAGGTGGGGCCGGGCTGGATCCTCGCCGAGTGGTCGCCTGCCTGGAATGGTTCTGGGGCAACCTCACTGTTCCTCGTCGACCCGGCCGGCGGCCGCTACCTCATCGACACCTTCCCGGCCAGCTCCTCGCCTTCGACGCCCACGAGCCTGATGGCCTGGTCGGGTGATGGCCAGCGTGCGCTCCTGACCAGCGTCTATTACACCCCCTCTGGTGCCAGCCAGGCTTTTGCCCTGCTGAATCTCCGCACGCTGGCAAGCACCCCGGTCCAGCTCGCGAATGGATCCCCCATCGGGTTCACGAGGCCAGATGGGCTCGCCCTCCTCGCCAGCGTCCAGGTCAACGCGCGGCAGGCCAAGCTCGAGCGGGTCAGCCTGACAGGTCAGCTCGAGCTGTCCTATCCAACCTCGTTGGCCCAGGGCAATGAGATCAACGGGTCGGTGCTGTATTCGCCCGACGGGACCGAACTAGCGGTCGGCACATGTCATGTTGTGATCGCATCCGCATCGTGCGCCTCGTCATTGTCCGGCATCGAGCTGATCACCAATGCAGGTCAGGCGCTCCGTTATCTGCCCGTCAGTCCCGCTAGCGAGGGTTGCATGCCGCTGCGCTGGTGGACCGCCGAGGAGTTGCTCGCCAGCTGCTACGGGCCCGGCCCGAACTCATCACAGCTCTGGATCGTGCCAACGTCCGGATCCACGCCAACGGCACTCACCGCCAGCCCGCCTGTCCAGGGAGACCTGGGTGACAGCGACGCATGGCAACTCCCTAGCGGCACCTACCTCGAGGAAGCCGGAGCATGCAGTTTCGTCCATATGGCCAAGCTCCAGCCCAACGGCCTGACCGCGCCTGTCGTCGTGCCCGGCGTGCCGAGCGGCGAGAGCATCGTCATCCTGGGTGCGCTGGGCGACCGCCTTGCGGTCCGCAACGTGCCCGGGAGTCCTGAGACGTGCGCCCACGGGCCCTCCCTGATGTGGTACTCGCCCGCCACGAACTCGGTGACCCCACTGCTCGGAGGGTCAGTCAACGGTGGCTACGTCCAGGCCGCCCTGCTATTCGGCCAGCCGTAGCCACCGCGATCCCGCGCAGCTGGCCGTCGATGCGCTAACGCAGGCGGGCGGCCAGCCGCGTGGCGACGGCGGCAGGATCCGCCGCCTCGGTGAGGACACGCACGACCACGATCCTGGTGGCACCCGCCGCCAGCACCTGGTCCAGGTTCGACTCATCGATGCCGCCGATGGCGAACCACTGCCGCGACCCGCGCAGTTCTGTCGCGAACCGGAGCAGGCCCAGCCCGGGCGCTGGCCTGCCCGGCTTGGTGGGGGTCGGCCAGACCGGCCCGGCGCAGTAATAGTCGGCCGCCGGCTCGGCCGCAGCCGCCGCCGTCTCGGCCTCGGCGTGCGACGACAGGCCGATGACCGGCTCTGGCCCGATCAGCTCACGGGCGATCACCGGCGACAGATCGTCCTGGCCGAGGTGCAGCACGTCGGCCCCGCACGCGTAGGCGATGTCGGCCCGGTCGTTGACCGCCAGCAGCTTGCCGTGCCTGGCGCAGGCGGCCCGGAAAACCTCCAGGTACCGAAGCTCCTGCGCAGCCTCCAGCCCCTTCTGCCGGAGCTGGACAATGTCCACGCCGGAACTCAGCACGTCGTCCAGGAACCGCGGCAGGTCACCCTGCCGTTCCCTGGCATCGGTGCACAGATACAGCCGGGCGCCGGCCAGCTGCTCGCGCAGGACGGCTGCTCGGTCAGGCACAGGTCAGAAGGCTAGCGCCTGCGCCCGTCTGTTCACCTCGGTGCGCCGGTTCTCGGTGAGCGCTTGCACCGGAGTCCCAGGCAACGTCTCGTCGGCCGTGAACAGCCAGCTCAGCGCCTCGGTGTCGGAGAACCCGCAGTCGAACAGCAGCGTGAGCGTGCCGCCCAGGCCATGGATCACCTGTGAGCCGTCGAGAAATGCGGCCGGCACGGCAACCTTGCCGGTGGGGCGCTGTACCGCGAGCAGCTTGCGGTCGCGCAGAAGCTGCTTGACCCTGCTCACTGGCAGGCCAAGCCGGTCAGCCACGTCGGGAATGCTGAGCCAGTCACCGACAATGGCGTCAATCGGGGGGTCGATCTGTGCCACATGAGCAGCTTCCCACACCACGGCCCCGCCAAAACCTCTCATCCCAGCCAAGTCCGGCACGCCTGCTATTCGCGGGCGCTGTCCCGGATCGCGACGCCGGGGTCGGCCAGGGCGGCGGGGTCGACCACCGAGCCGGCCTCGATCAGCCTGCGGGCCTGGAGCAGGTCCCTGGGCAACCCGACAGTCAGGGCAGCGACCAGCCGGCCTCCAGCCAGCCAGCACACTGCCCACTTCGGGGCGGACGGGGTGCCGCGCCACACGACCTGGTCGGCGCCGCCGTGCCAGCCGACGTATTGCACCATCCGGCCGAACTGCTCAGACCAGAAGTACGGAACGGGGTCGTATCGCTCTCGGCCGCCCGCAATATTCGCGGCCGCCACCTCCGGCGAGTGCAGCGCTATGTCCCAGTGCTCGACCCGGAGCTGCCGCTGATACCGGCCGGACCAGAACGAGGCGCAGTCTCCCACGGCGTACACGCCGGGTAGCGAGGACTCGAGCCCCGCATCGACGACGATGCCGTTATCGAGGGCGACGCCAGACCCGGCGAGCCAGCCGACGGCCGGGCGCACGCCGACCGCCGTGACGACGAGGTCGGCGGACAGCCAGCCGCCGTCGCCGAGCGCTATCCCGCCTGGCTCGATGGCCGCGACGGCGGTGGCCAGCCGTAGCTCGACACCCGCCTCGGCGTACCAAAGGGCGGTCTGGCTACCGACTTCCGCGCCGACGGCCGCCGTCAGCGGAGCCTGCGCTGCCTCGACGACGGTGACCTGGCAGCCCCGGCGCGCTGCCGCGGTTGCCAGCTCGGCACCGATCCAGCCAGCCCCGACGATGGCGAGCCGGGTGCCCGGCGTCAGCCGCTCGCGGAGCGCGAGCGCATCGTCGGCGGTCCGCAGCACGCGCTGCTCGCCGTCGCCCGGCAGCGTGACTGGGTTCGCCCCGGTCGCCAGCACCAGGGCATCCCACGCGTATTCGCCCGCGTCGGTGGACAGCACGTGGTCGGCGAGCTGCACAGCTGTCTCGCCGAGCCGCAGGTCGATGTCGAGCGAGTGCAGATCTGGCCGCAGCCCGGTGTCGTCGATCTCGCCCGTCAGCACCTTCTTCGATAGCGGCGGCCGGTCATACGGCGCGCGCGCCTCGGCCCCGATGAGCGTCAGTGCCCCGGCGTAGCCGCGGGCGCGCAGTTCCTCAGCTGTCCGCAGCCCGGCCAGCCCGGCTCCGACGATTACCACCCGCACCGGGCCGGTCATCGTTGCGTTGCTCCCCTCTGCAGACACGGCCGCACCGCGAGCGCATGGCCGTGCTCATAGTGCCGGACTCGCAGCGGTGGCCGGGACCCGAGGCTAGCTGGCTACAGGCACGCCAGAGCCCAGGGTGGAGGCGAAACTCACCAGGGCAACAAATCCGTATGCCAGCACGGTGATGACCCACCCGGCCAGCGCGCAGGCCCGGCGGCTTACCATCCGGTCCGCCGCGACGTAGAGAACGATGATGGCCGCTATGGTCGCGACGACCAGCGAGACGCAATCGAGAAGGACCGCTCCGACGATAGGGCCCGATGTTGCGAGCTCGGTCGCATTCAGGTCCGGGTTGCTTGGTGGTGTCGACAAGGCCGTAATGCCAATGGCGAACCAAAGGGACAGGGCCAATGTCAGCAGACACGGCGGCCAGACCGTCCAGTACCGCCAGTTGCGCACTGGCAAGCGGCTCGCGGCCGGCGCGCGGCTCGCCGCCGGCACGATCCTGCTCGCCAGCAACCGCGCGCGGGTTAACTCGCCCCGGTCGGCCTCGTCTGCCGAGTCTGGCGGCGCGGGCAGATCGCCGGGCGGCTCGTCGTAGGACTCCGCTCCCTGATCGCGGACGAGGCGCGTTGGCCGGCCACGAGAAAGCCACCGGTCATCGTGCAGCCCAAACGGGTCGCGGTGCCAGCCCTGGGCCCCCATGAGTCAACGGTAGGTGGCGCGAATGGCGGTCGCGAGAGTCGTGGCGCGACCGTGTCCTAGTTGATGCCGAACTCGTTGCCTGCGAACCGAAATCCCCGCTGCTACGATGAGCGAATTTTAGGGAAATGGAGGCATGTGCGATGCGGTGGAGCCGTTTTTCTGCACTCCCTGTTTCCGCGGTTTTGCTGGCGGCCGGATGCGCTGCTGGGAGTCCGGCCAGCCACCATACGAGCCACCCGGCATCAGCGGCTGCCGCCGCTTCAGCGTCAGCCTCGGCATCGGCATTACCCGCCCCCAGCGGCTCGCTCGTGACGGTCCAGATAGGCCACTACACGCAGGAATTCGCCGGCCCGGTGCCGACCGACCCAGCGCAGGCGAGCGTGATCGACGGGTTCCGTGAGGCCGAGGTGCTGTTTAACAAGTCTGAGCAAGCCGGTTCGCTGGTGGCACCGGTGTTGCAGTTCGTCGTCGGCGTTGCGCTCGCGCGCCTGGCTCAGGCCATCACGCTCGGCGAGAAGACCGGGATCGTCATCGCCGGGACCGATGAGTTCTTCATGACCACCGTCACCAGCCTTAGCGCGACCACGGCGACGGTCACCACGTGCGACAACTCGAGCAAGCTCACCGGCATGCACAAAGCTACGGGCCAAATCGACAACGCCTATGCACCGACGGCTGATGAGGCTTACGCGCTGGAGTACTGGAACATGGTCCGTGACTCGGGGCACTGGGCTATCAGCACATACTCAGTCATCAGCCTGCCCGATAAGCGCGCACAGTCCTGCCGCCAGGGCTAGACCGGATACGGCTCTGCGCGCGTCACGTATGTGCGGCCGTGCGGCAACCGCCAGGCCAGGATGCCCGGCTCGGGCATCTCCAGCCGCCAGCCCGCGCTGCCCTTGCACCGGTGATGCCGGCGGCAGGCAGGATGACAGTTGCACTCGCAGGTGCGGCCGCCATGGGCGTACGGGACGACGTGATCGATGTCGCTCTGCAGTGCCGGTCGCCGGCAGCCCGGCGCTGTGCACGTTGAGTTGCGGACCTTGATCAGATGAGCAAGAAGCCTGCCGGGAACGTATGCCTGCGTCTCGCGCGCATGCGAGCACGAGCCAGACTCGAGCCACTGAACGGCCAGGTCACTGACCCATGCGGCGACGGAGGGAATGACGCCGTCAGGTGCGCGCCGAGGCGGCGGATGCGTGGGCTGGGCTGGTCCGGGCGACTCCGGCAGAATCGGTCCAGACGGCGCCGGCCCCGGCGGCACCGGCCCGGTCGGCGCGAGCCCCGGTGGCGGGCTGCGAGTGCACGCGTGACCGAGCGGCTGGCCGTCAGGCGTGGTGATCGTCAGGCAGTACTGAATGCCTGGCCGACCGACGAGCGTGCTGGCGATCTCACGACAGCTCCACGCGTCGAGGATGCCGGGACCGGCGACCTCTCCGGGGTTGTTTGTGATGCCCTGCCATGCGCTCAGCGGCATGGTCAGATGCACGGTGCCTAGCGGGCCGCGCGGCCAGGACACGCCAGGGCCGCCGGAGCCGGGCGCCTCTGGTCGCTCCGCAGACACGTACACGCCCGGCACGCCCGCCGCGTGCCCGGCGCGCTGATCGCCGACATGCCCGGCCGACCCATCGCCGGCATGCGCCGCTCGCCCATCGCCGGCGTGCCCGGCTGACCCGCCAGCCGTGTCGTCGCTCCGCCGGTTGCGCGGCCTCGTCACATCGTCTGGCTGCGCGGCCCGGTGGGCCGAGTCGTCACCGGATTTGCGCTGGTGAGCAGCGAGCAGCGAATCGGGAGACTCACCGGACAGCAGCGCGAGGAACACCTCAGCACTGACCTGCTCCAGCGTGCCCGGCATGCCTGCGCGCTGCAGAGCCTGAGCCAGCGCGCGGACGTGCCGGTCGGCGAGCAGGGCGCGCGCAGGCGGCAGTTCCCGGCCCGCGATTGCGCCATTTCCCGAACCCTCGGACCACCTCTCCACGCGAGCATCCTGGCGAGCCTTCTGCTGACGGCGCCGGACCGCGTCCGGGTCAACCGACAGCACAGCGCGGCGCAGCAGCTGGCGCAGCTGCCCGGTAGTGAGGCCAGGGGCGAAGAACATCTGCCGGTCGACAATCGCTGACGCCTGCAGCCAGTCCAGGCCGGCCAGCTCCTCGACGAAAACCGATGCCTTCGCGATATCGATCTCGCCGCGTCGCAGCGCCGTGGCTACTCCGGCCAGCCGCCTGACGCCGACGGCAAGCTCCGACAGCATGTCCGCCGAACGGCCGGTCAGGGTCAGCGCGGCGGCCACCTCGGCCGAGGCGCGCTCCGCCGGCCGGGGCCTTTGGTTGACCGGCTCAGCGGCCCGGCGCGCCGCCAGCTCCGCGACGGCCGCAAGCTCGACTGACTGCTGCCATGAGACGACTCGACGGGCGGCGCGCAGTACGCCTACGAGTTCATCGTCGGTCATCCGGCCGACCCCGGCTTCCAGCACCTGACCCGTCAGCTCGGCCAGCACCGAGCAGGGAGCCAAGAGATCGGCCGGGCCGCCCGCCTCGAACCCCCGCGCTCCGAGCTGGGGATACGGGCCATCCGCGGCGTGCGTGAAGCCGGCGCCAATAGCGTCAGGCACTTCCGGCTCGCCAGCCTGCCGTTCCGGAGGGTAGTAGACCCAGCCTCGGATCCGAGCGCTGCCCGAGTCGTCGACCATTTGCCCGCACCCCTCCGTCCGGATCCCCTGATGTCCATCCTTCTCGCTAATGCTATCGGGTGACTCTGACAATCTGCTGGTCGCTCGAGAGTGTGCTCGAAGGCTCTGCTGCAGGTGAGCGGTGAGGGGCGCGACCAACGACTGGCTCCAACGATCGACGGCTTTGGCGATACGCTCAGAGCTATCGCGCGGGAGTCCGGTGTGACCGGACTGAGAGGGCGGCTGGTGAGCCGCCGACCGCAGGAACCTGATCCGGGTCATGCCGGCGAAGGGAGCCGACGATGAGCGTCGACAGCCAGCCAGGGACCGACGTCCTCGTCATCGGCGGCGGCGTCATCGGCCTGGCGATCGGCTGGCGGGCGGCCCAGCAGGGCTTGCAGGTTGTGATCGCCGATCCCGAGCCGGGCCGGGGAGCGACGCACGCCGCGGCGGGCATGCTCGCCCCCATCGCCGAGGCCGCTTACGCCGAGCGGGAGATCTTCGCGCTCGGCCAGGACTCGCTCCGCCGCTATCCGGCGTTCGTCGCCGATCTCGAGGGCGCGACCGGCCTCTCGGCCGGCTTCCGGCAGTCCGGCACGCTGCAGGTCGCCTATGACATGGACGACCTCGGCGAGCTCGCCGAGACCCGGCATCTCCAGGAATCGTTCGGCGTGCACCTGCAGCAGCTCAGCGCTCGAGAGTGCCGCGAGGCCGAGCCGATGCTCGACCCGTCCGTTCGCGGCGGGCTGCTCGCGGCCGGCGATGGCTCCGTCGACCCCAGGCTGCTCGCAGCCGCGCTCCTGCGGGCCGCTGAGGCCGCCGGCGCCCGGCTGATCCGCCAGCGGATCACCGAGGTGGTCTGCACAGCCGGCCGGGCCACCGGCGGCAGGCTGACCGATGGCTCGGTGACGACCGCGCGCTGGGTCGTGCTCGCAGCCGGCTGGCAGTCGGCGCACATGCCGGGCCTGCCGCCGGGCGTCGAGCCGCCGGTCCGGCCCGTCAAAGGCCAGATCGTCCGGCTGCGGACGACCGCGGCGATGACGGCTGCGGGCCTGCCACCCGGCTTGCTGCGCCGGACGGTCCGCGGAATCGTCCGCGGCTCTGGCGTGTACCTGGTGCCCAGGGAGAGCGGCGAGCTGGTCGTCGGTGCCACTCAGGAGGAGCTCGGCCCGGATACGACAGTGACCGCTGGGGGAATGTGGCAGCTGCTCCGGGATGCCCGCACCCTGGTGCCGGGCATTACCGAGCTTGAGTTCGCCGATTCCGTGGCCGGGCTGCGGCCCGGCACGCCCGACAACGCGCCGATCATCGGGCTGACCGAGCTACCTGGACTAGTGCTCGCGACCGGGCATTTCCGGGCTGGGGTGCTGCTGGCGCCGGTGACGGCCGAGACGGTCGCCGGCTTCCTGCGAACCGGCGTGCCGGACCCGCTGTGGCACGCGTTCGACGCCGGCCGATACGCCACAAGCAGCCGGGCAGTCGCGCCGAAGCCGGAAGAAGAACCCGCATGCAGGTAACGATCAACGGCAGAACGCGCCAGCTGGCTGGCGGCGCTTCCCTGTCCCATGCAGTGGCGCTGCTGACGAGCGCCCCGTCCGGCGTAGCCGCCGCCGTCAACGGCACCGTCGTCCGGCGGGCCGCCTGGGACAGCATCGCGCTCGCCGAAGGCGACGACGTGGAAATCCTGACCGCCGTGCAGGGAGGCTGACAGTGGACGATCCGCTGCTGATCGCCGGTGAGAAATTCACCTCCCGGCTCATCATGGGCACCGGCGGCGCACCGAGCCTCGATGTGCTCGACCGCGCACTGACCGCCTCGGGCACCGAGCTGACGACCGTCGCGATGCGGCGCGTCGACCCCGGCTCGACAGGCTCGGTCCTCACCGTGCTGGCCGACCGCGGCATCCGGGTGCTGCCCAACACGGCCGGATGCTACACAGCCACGGAAGCGGTCCGCGTGGCGGCCATGGCGCGCGAGGCACTCGGCACCAGCTGGGTGAAGCTCGAGGTGATCGCGGACGAGCGGACGCTGCTGCCCGACCCGGTCGAGCTGCTGATAGCCGCCGAGCAGCTCGTGGCCGACGGCTTCACGGTCCTCCCGTACACCAATGACGATCCCGTCCTCGCCCGGCGGCTCGAGCAGGCGGGCTGTGCCGCCGTGATGCCCCTAGGTGCGCCGATCGGCTCCGGGCTCGGCATCCGCAACCCGCACAACATCGAGCTGATCGTCGAGTCAGCCGGGGTGCCCGTCATCCTGGACGCCGGAATCGGCACTGCCAGCGACGCAGCGATCGCGATGGAGCTGGGCTGCGCTGCCGTGCTGCTCGCCACCTCCGTCACCCGGGCCCGCAGCCCGGAGCTGATGGCCGAGGCCATGCGGCTCGCCGTCGTCGCCGGACGGCAGGCGTTCCTGGCTGGCAGGGTGCCGCGGCGCCATCTCGCGCTCGCCTCCTCGCCCCCGGCGAGCTAGAGGCAGCGCCGAGTCAGCGCCCGCCTGCCGCCGGAATCGGCCCGGCTACCTGCAGTTGCGGCGGCGAACGCGGGCCGTTGTGCCCGCGGAAGGCGATGCGGCCCCTACAATTCTCCCGATGGATGTGACGTTGTCGGCGCCAATCGGGCAGCTTCTCGACGGCAGGTACCTCGTCGAGTCGCAGATCGCGCGCGGCGGCATGGCCACGGTCTACCTTGCTCGCGATGTTCGGCTTGAACGGGCAGTCGCGATCAAGATCGCGCATCCGGAGCTTGCCCGCGACCGCGAGTTCGTGGACCGGTTCATCGGCGAGGCCCACGCCGTCGCCCGGCTGTCGAGCCCGAATGTCGTCGCCGTCTTCGACCAGGGCTCCACCGGCGACCTTAATTACATCGCCATGGAGTACGTGCCGGGGCCCACGCTGCGCGAGCTGCTGACAGCGCGCGGCCGCCTGAGCCCGCGTGAGGCGCTCGACATCATCGAGCGGGTACTGGCCGGGCTTGCGGTCGCGCATGACGCCGGCATCATCCACCGGGACGTGAAGCCCGAGAATGTGCTGCTTGGGAACGGCACCTCGGTCAAGGTCGCTGACTTCGGCCTGGCCAGGGCCGCGTCCGGCATCCGGCACACCAGGTCCGGCCTGCTCATCGGCACGGCCGCTTACCTGGCGCCGGAGCAGGTGGCAAGCAATATCTCCGATCAGCGCACGGACGTCTATGCCGTCGGGGTGATGCTGTTCGAGATGCTGACCGGGCAGCAGCCGCACACCGGTGAAACCCCGCTGGCCGTGGCTTACAAGCACGTCAACGCCGTCGTGCCCGCGCCGTCCAGCATGCAGCCCGACCTGCCACCGGCTCTTGACACCCTCGTCGCGCTCGCGACCAGTCGCGATCCGGATCTCCGCCCGGCCGACGCCCGGCACTACCTGCACGCCATCACCGAGGTCCGCCGCGGCAACACGCTGCCTCTCGTCAGGCGGCCGGATGCGCAGCGGGCCGACGCGGCACCCGGCGCGCCAGGTTTTGGCTGGCCGGACGGCGTGGCGGCCAACGGCTCCCACCGGCCCGGCGGTGATTCCCCGATGCCGGCGTCGGCGAACGGCATCGTCGCGCTGCAGCCCGCTCATGACGGCCAGACCGCGCAATACCCGCCTGCCGGCTATCCGTCAGAAGCCAGCGGCCGCACCGGGCAGCCCAACCGCACCATGGTTGTCCCCGTGGGCCAGGAGCCAGACTTCGGCGGCGGCTATCCGGGGCACGGATACCGATCCGGCCGCGGGTACGACGAGCCGGTGCTGCAGCGCTGGCTGTTCAGCCGGCGGGTTCTCATCGTGCCGGTCGTTGTGCTCGTCGGTCTGCTGGTGTGGTGGCTGGCGGCCGGCCGGTACGCGTCCGTGCCGACTGTGCGGGGCCTGACACTGAGCGCGGCACGAGCGGAGCTATCGGACGCCGGGTTCCACGTGGTGACCGGGCACGCACGCAACAGCAACACCGTAGCGTCGGGGCACGTCATCTCCACCGATCCGGCAGTCGGGTCCAGCATCGGCCGTGGCGGCCAGGTCACCGTCATTCCCTCGCTCGGCCCGGTAATGGTGACGATGCCTCAGGTCACTGGCGAGTCGCTGAGCCAGGCCCGGCAAGCCCTCCACGCAGCCGGCCTCAGGGCCGCCGCCCCGAGCTACCAGACCTCTGCCAGTGTCCCGGCGAACTTGGTTATCTCGACGAGCCCGGTCGCCTACCAGAAGTGGCCGGCGTACAAGCCCGTCCAGCTGGTGGTGAGCCAGGGCCAGCCGCTGCCGAACCTGGTCAACCAGCAGCTCGCCGACGTCCAGGCATGGGCCGCTGCCAGCGGCTTTACCATCAACGTGGTCCCTGACAACGCCAGCACGCAGCCGTCGGGCACCGTCACCGGCCAGCAGCCGGCGGCCGGCACGCCGATCACCCCCAATGAAGTGATCACGGTGAACGTCTCCACTGGCCAGGGCAGCAGCCAGGTTGGCCAGGCCGGGGGCGTCGCGATCCCGTCGGTCATAGGGATGAGCCAGGCTCAGGCCACCAGCACGCTCCAGCAGGCCGGGTTCAATGTCCAGCCGAACCAGGGTCTCTTCGGCAACACGGTTACCAGCTACTCGCCGACCGGCCAGGCGCCGCAGGGCTCGACGATCACCATCAATATCGGGTACCTCTAGGCTCGCTGCTGGCTAGAGCGGCGGGCCCTCACCGTCGAGCTCCTGATAGGAGTACCGCTGCTCGCGCCAGGGATCCGCGATGTTGTGGTATCCCCGCTCTTCCCAGAACCCGCGCCGGTCGGCTGTCAGGTACTCCAGCGCGCGGACCCACTTCACGCTCTTCCACGCGTACAGGTGCGGGAGGACCAGCCGCAGCGGGAAGCCGTGCTCGGGCGTCAGCGTTGCGCCGTCCAGGTGTGTAGCCAGCAGCGTGGTCGGCGCGGCAAAATCGCCCATCCGCACATTGGCGCCGTAGCCGAAGTCGGCCCAGATCATTACGTGGGTCGCTGCTTCCGCGGGCGGGAAGCGATCCAGCACTTCGGCCGCCGCGATACCCGCCCATCGGACGCCGGGGACGGTGAACTTCGTCACGCAGTGAAAGTCCGCCGTCAGCTCGGTCACGGGCAACTCGGCCACGTCATCCCATCGCAGCCGCGGCTCGGCCCCGGACTCCGTCGCCCCGAAGATCCGCAAGTCCCAGGTCTCAGGATTGAACGCGGGGACCGGACCGTAGTGCAGCACTGGCAGCGTTCGCGGTATGTACTGACCCGGCGGCAGCACCGGCTCGTCCGCCATGTCCCGCTGACCCGCCCCTCCCGTCGCACCTGGCTGGCCGCCACTGTCGGCCCGGCCCTGCAGGTGCAGCCATCTTGCCACTGAGCAGGAACCGCTCACGCCGCGCCCACCGCCCAGCGGCCGGGATGAGCTCACAGTCCCGCGACTGCCGGGATCACCTCACTGCCGATCAGCTCCAGCGGCTTGAGGCTCCACACTCCCGTAACGCCGCCGATTGCCATGCCGACGCCGAGCTCGGCGAACCGGCCAAGCTCATCGATGACCTCCTGCACCCGCTCGCCGTGCGGGCCGATGTCGAACGGGTACGCGACCGTCTTCTCGATCTGGTCATAGTCCCGGCCGGCCGCTTCGCAGTGCTCGCGCAGTACTTCCAGCTTGTGCGCCAGGTCCGGGCCGGCGAATAGATTGCACGCCTGCGCATACTGCGCGACCAGCCGGAGCGTCTTCCGCTCCCCCGATCCGCCGATCATGATCGGCGGGTGCGGGCGGGTGACCGCGGGCGGGTGATTGAGCGGCCGGCTCAGCTGATAGTGCGTGCCGCGAAATTCTTCCTCGTTGCCCTGCCACATCTGCAGGCAGACTCGCAGTGCTTCCTCGAGCCGCTCGAACCGTTCCGCCAGCGCCGGGAACGGGATGCCCAGGCCGCGGGACTCCTCCTCGTTCCAAGCAGCACCGATGCCCAGCCAGGCGCGCCCGCCGGAGAGCACGTCGAGAGTGGTTACCGTCTTGGCGAGAATGCCGGGGTGCCGGTAGACAACGCCGGTGACGAGCGTGAGCAGCCGCGCCCGGGACGTGCACGCAGCCAGGTACCCGAGGGTTGTGTAGGCCTCGAGCATGTCCTGCTCCGGGGGCCCGATGTCGCGGATCTGGAAGAAGTGGTCCATGACCCCGATGCTGTCGAATCCCGCGTCATCCGCGGTCCTCGCGACGGCGGCGAGCTGGCTGCCCAGCCGCTCCGCCCCGCCCGCGCCGTTGAAGTCGGGAATCTGCAAGCCAATCCGCATGGACACCACCCCGTGACCCAGCCTGCCATAGCGCTCCGCGGTCAGGAGAACCGTGATGCACCATCTGCGCGGTCGTTACCCGGTATCTTTGGGAAAGAATTGACCCTAGCGTTATGCAACCTGCGAAGTTCCAACCCGCAGCCGACACGCGGAGACGTCGATGCTGAGGAGCCGCCCCATTGCGGCCAGGGCGCGGCGTGCTGCCGTCTGCGCCGCGGTGGCCGCCTTGCTGGCGGGCGCCGTGACTGCCTGGGTCGTCGTGCGCCCGCTGGGGTCTTCTCGGCTGGCGTCGCTGGCACAATCCTCGCCAGGCAACCGGGCGCACGACGAGCCGGCCACGACGACCAGCTCCGCGTTCCGACTTGCGGTGATCCGCCACTACGGCTTGCCCGCCAACGCGTCCGGCTACTCGGCGATCCTGGTCACCGGCTCGCATCAGGCATGGGCGTTCGGCGGGACGAATCCGGGCGGGCCGAGCGCTCCCGTCGCCACCTTGTGGGACGGCGACACATCAGCGACGGCTACCCTGCCGGGCGGCCTCACGAGCTTCATCACCGATGCGAGCGCCACGTCGAGCACGGACATCTGGGCCGGCAGCCAGTACGGCCGGTATCTGCTGCACTTCGACGGCGTCCGCTGGCGGGTAGCCCGGCGATGGCAGCAGGGCCAGGTCACCGGCCTGACCGCCGTCACGCCCTCCGATGTCTGGGTGTTCGGCACCACCGCCGACGGCACGAGCGACATCGGGACCTGGCACTACGACGGCGCGTCGTGGCAGCGAGTACCTGGCCTCGCGGGCTCGATCGTGCGGGCAAGCGCGATATCCGCGAGTGACATCTGGGGGATCGCCGCAACCCCCGCGTCTTACTCGGTCGTCCGCTTCGACGGCACGAGCTGGCAGCAGGTACCGACCGGCAGCACGCTGAACGGCATGCAGGTGCGGGACATCCTCGCGATCTCCAGCGGTGACGTGTGGATCGTCGGCGACAAGACCAACGCGTCTGGCGGCGTCCGGCTGGTGCTGCTGCACTGGAACGGCACGAGCTGGTCCAGTCTGGTCACGCCCATCAATGCCTGGGCCGGGCGGCTGGCGGCCGGGCCAGGCCACAGCGTCCTGGTCACGGCGACCCCGGACAGTGCCTCGGCCAGCGGACTGATCGTCCAGGCCTCGGCGGATGGCGGCCGCGTGCTGGTCAGCCCGCGCTCATGGCTCAGCGCCGGCGGCGTCAGCGATGTCGCGGTGGCAGGCCTCGCCCGTGTGCTGTGGGTCAGCGGGGCCGTCCTCACCCAGACCGGCGGGGATGCGGTGATCTGGAGCGGTCAGCTGCCGCCGCCCGGCGACCGGGTGGGCACCTGATCCTGCCCGTTAACCCCGGCCCGGTGTGTGCTCCTGCGCCGCCTTCGCTAGTTCCTCGGCCAGGTCGTCGGCGTCCAGCCTGGCCTCGATGCGGCGGAGGTCCTCGATCCGCGCGCGCGTTTCCACCTGCCGCGGGGTGAGCAGCGAGCAGCAGTCCTGATCGGGGAGCTCCGAGATCGCGAGCGTCTCGATCCGGCGAGCCTCGGCGATGATCTCAGACTTGTCTAGCCCGATCAGCGGCCGCAGGATCGGCAGCGGCACCGCGTCGTCCAGGGCCGTGATGTTCGTGAGCGTCTGGCTGCTCACCTGGCCCAGCGAGTCGCCAGTGATGAGCGCGGCCGCGTGCAGCCTGCGGGCGAGCGCGGCCCCGGTCTTCAGCATGAGCCTCCGCTGCGCCACGATCTGCAGCTTGCCCGCCCCGGACGAGGCGAGCTGCCGCTGCGCATTCCCGAACGCCACCACGAACAGCCGGGAGTCCTGCTGATACCGGTCCAGCTGGCGGGTTAGCCCGTAGGCCTTGTACACCGACTCCGGGCCGGTCAGCGGCATGCCGGAAAAATGCAGGAAGCTGCAGCGAAGCCCGCGGCGCATCATCCGGTAGGCGGCGACCGGGGAGTCGATCCCGCCGGACATCAGCACCATCCCGCGACCGCTCATGCCGACCGGCAGGCCGCCTTGCCCTGGCCAGCCCTGGGTGAACACGAACACCTCGCGCTGGTCAACCTCCACGAACACGGTGGTGTCTGGCGTCCGCAGATTGACTGGATAGCCGTACTCGTGCTGGATCCGGCTGCCCATCGCCACCGCAAGCTCTGAGGAGGTGAGCGGGAACCGCTTGTCCCGGCGGCGCGCCCGGATGGCGAACGAGCCCTTGCAGCCGGCCACGAGGTCGATCGCCGCGGCGATCGCCGCTTCCGGGTCCTTCGCGACGCGCACCGCGCGGCACACCACGGCCACGCCCATCACGCTGGTCATCCGCTCGGCCAGCACGCCGACAGCGGTCTCCGCCGCCGGCCCGCCGGCCTGCGCCCCGTCGACCCGGAGCACGATGACACCCTCGCGCTGCCACAGGCGGATCTCGATGCCAAGATCGCGGACCGCCCGCCTGATGTTGTCGTGCAGGAGCCGCTCGAAGTGCTGACGGTTCCGGCCCTTGAGGACGATCTCGCCGAGCTTCAGCAGCACGCACGGCTCGTAGGGCAGGCGGGCGGCGCCCTGGTCCGCGCGCCCGGATTCCGACAGCACCGTCATCACATCAGTCTGCCATTAAGTACGGGGAGTTTTGGGGGCCGTCCCCAGCCTCCGGAAGGGGATGAACAGGTCATATTCTTCGTCTTACTGGCGCCGGAGAGTGTTCGCTCAGATACTAAAAGTGAGATTACGTCCGCGGCTGCTCAACGCGACTGGCTAAGAGGAGGGAAGCGACATGGGACCGTGCGCGACCTGCGGCCAGCTAACCGAGCCCGAAGCCGACTTCTGCCCGGCCTGCGCTGGCTACGCAGCACCGGCCACGGTCTACTCATACGCGCCCAGCCGACTCAGCCATTCTGATGCTGAGCTCGAGCAGATCCTGACTCCGTTAGCCCTCCGCCCGCCAGCTGAGGCGCAGTCGCAGGCCGCGCCGCCCGGTTATGCGCGGCTGACCGCGCCGCCGGAGTATGAGCGGCTGGCCGCGCCGGGCGGAGGCGGCGGGCAGCCCGCCGGGGGCACGACGTCGGCCGCACGAGAGGCCAGGCCGCCGGCGGTGAATCTTGCGGCGCGCCTCAGGACTAGCAAGGCTCAGCGGAGGGAGGGCCGCTGGCTCGTCGTGGCGGCCATGCTGATCGTGCTGATCATCGCGGCCGGGACCGCCCTCCTGGAGCTTGGCCGTCCCGGGCCGTCACGCTCGCCGCAGGCCGGGGCGGCCGGCAATACGAGCAGTCCGGCTCCCAGCCCGGATGTAGCGCCATCGCCAGCCGGCCTGCCGATGTCCGTCGAGCAAGCAGCGGCGTCCTCGCCACACGAGACAGCCGTGCTGGCCTTCCTGACCGGCTACTTCACGGCTATTAACAACCACGACTTCACCGCTTACCAGCAGCTGTTCAGCCCGCCGCTGCGCTCGGAGCTATCGGCGACCACATTCAGTGCCGGCTACGGGACGACGACCGACGCCGCTATCACGCTCACCAGCATCGGCGTGATCGGATCCGGCGAGCTTGTTGCGCAGGTCACCTTCGTCAGCTACCAGCAGCCCGCAGCGAGCCCGACCAACTCGGCGTGCACGTCGTGGAGCGTCTCGTTGTATCTGCTGCAGCAGGGTGGCAGCTATCTGCTCCAGCAGCCGCCAGCCGGCTACCAGGCGTCCTACACGGTCTGTCCCTAGCTACGCAGCCTGACTCGGGAGCACGCCGCAGAGCAGCCGGTTCTCGCCGCGCTGCCACAGGGTGCCTACCTCAGCAAAGCCAGCCGCGTGGAGCGCGTGCACGTGGACGCTGAGCAGCCCGGCCGGAGAACCGTGATGCTCGGAATCGACCCTCCTGGCCGTGCGCTCCGCAACCAGCGACGCCAGCGCGGGATCGGCCGCCGCTGCTGCCCACCAGGCCGTCCAGCTCTCGCCATGGCCGCCGGGGAACCGGCGCCGCTCCTCCCGCTCCAGCAGCGCGCGTTCCAGCTGTCGCAGCACCGGCGCAGTGTGGTCCTCGCTCAGATGATCTCCGTTCAGCAGTACCCCGCCGGGCCGGAGCAGGCGGGCGAGCTCGGCGTAGAGGGCGGCCAGCGCTGGCTGCGTCAGCCAGTGCAGTGCCGTCGTGCTCACCGCCGCGTCCGCCCGGCGATCGAGCTGCAGGCCGACCGACCACCCCGTGCGGCGCAGGTCAAGGTCCCGGAATTCCAGCCCGGCTACGTCCCCGTACGCAGCGCGGCCCAGGGCCAGCGTCAGCGGGTCGGCGTCGATCGCCACCACCGTTGCACCCGGCAGCCGTCGCAGCAGCCGCACGCTCAGCGAGCCTGGCCCGCTGCCGAGGTCGAGCACCAGCGGATCCGGCCGGCCGGCAGTCTCCTCGACCGCGTCGATGATCGCGGTGAACCGGTCCTCGCGGTCAGGCAGGTAGTCCTGCTGCTGCACGTCCCACCGCTGGATCCAGCGCAGGGCTTCGTTCCGGTTGATCATGGTCTGAGGGTACCGGCCGTGCGGGGTGTACGTCGGCTTGTGCGTATGGCAACCTGCAGCTGTGGACATCGGCGGGCACTTAATCGCGGGAGCCGAGCGATGGACAGGGTTCGACGGTTAGCTCGCTCGGCTCAGAACGACGGGCCGGGTGCCGCAGCGCCGACGGGACGGATGGACGACGCGATCGC
>Ga0123356_10000606_pt1 | contig 39577 bp, 36 predicted proteins | sample TergutEmb28metaG_2_FD_92546 | JGI IMG/M metagenome (GOLD analysis project Ga0123356, IMG submission 92546) | Embiratermes neotenicus P3 segment gut microbial communities from Petit-Saut dam, French Guiana - Emb289 P3 | ecosystem: Host-associated > Arthropoda: Insects > Digestive system > Gut ...
AGGAATTAAAGTAATTCCTGTGGTTGCCTCGACGGGTCTTGCCAAGATGTCGCAGCGTGCAGGTGCCTGTGCTGTCATAGCCGAAGGCTGTGAAGCAGGGGGGCACATCGGCGAGCTGACGACTATGGCATTGATTCCGCAAGTCTGCGATGCTGTGGACATTCCTGTCATAGCAGCAGGCGGAATCGGCGACGGTCGAGGCATAGCCGCAGCACTCATGCTTGGTGCTGTCGGCGTTCAAATCGGAACAAGATTCCTTGTTGCGAAAGAATGCGGCATTCATCAAAATTACAAGGATAAAGTCCTTGCGGCTAAAGATATTGACACAATCGCTACGGGAAGAAGGCTCGGACACCCCGTGCGCTCAATTAAAACTGCGTTTTCACGAGAGTTTGCAAAAAAAGAATATGATGCGTCAGTAAACGATGAAGAGCTTGAAGCGCTTGGAGTCGGAGCATTGCAGAAAGCCGCGGTCGACGGCGATTTAAACAGCGGCTGCTTTCCTGCAGGGCAGATATCAGGGATGATAAAAAAAGAGCAAACGGCAAGTGAAATAATTGAAGAATTGGTTGAAGAAACAAAAATGGTTTTAGGCAAAGCCTCGCAGCTTATTAAGTAAAGGTGATATTTCATGGGTAAAACGGCATTCGTATTTGCAGGTCAAGGCTCGCAATATACAGGAATGGGAAAAGATTTATACGACCATTCCGATGGCATAAAAGAAATCTTTGATGTGTCTGAAAAGACAAGGGATATATGCTTTGTCGGAAGCAAAGAAGAGCTTGACATTACGATAAACACACAGCCTGCTGTGTTTATGGTTGACTTGGCTTGTGCACACGCTTTGACAGAGAACGGCATAACACCTGATGGTGTTGCCGGCTTCTCTCTCGGCGAAATTCCTGCTGCTTGTTATGCAGGAGTTATGAGCCGAAAGCAAGCTTTTGACTTCGTTAACCAAAGAGCAAAAGCTATGCATGAGTGTGCACAAAAAAATAAAGGCAGCATGTTTGCTGTCATTAAGCTGACCGCTGAGCAAGTTGAGAGTATATGCAAGACAATTGATGCTGCATATCCTGTGAACTACAATTCAGCAGGGCAAACGGTGGTTGCCTGTGCAGACACCTCAGCAGACGAGCTTGTAAAGGCTGTCACCGAGCACGGAGGCAAACCAATAAAACTTGCAACCAGCGGCGCGTTCCATAGTCCGTTTATGGATGCGGCAAGTGAAAGTGTTGCAAAATATCTTGAAAACGAAACCCTCCATGAAATAAAAATGCCTCTATACTCAAATGTAACAGCAGAGACTTACAACTCACCAAAGGAACTTCTTGCAAAACAGATAAATCACCCTGTCAAATGGCAAAAAACAACTGAAAATATGGTGCGTGACGGCTTTGACACATTCATCGAAGTCGGTCCCGGTAAAACACTATCGGGTCTTTTAAAGAAAATAAATCCGGATGTACGTGTACTGAATGTATCGGACATACCATCGCTAGAAAAAACGATTGAGGAACTAAATAATGGTTAAAGGAAAAACAGCTGTCATTACAGGTGGCTCAAACGGAATAGGAAAAGCAATCGCTTTAAATCTTGCCGAAAACGGCGCAAACGTAGCTATTATCTACAACAGCAGCGAAAGCTCAGCAGCAGAAGTGAAAAAGCAAGCAGAGAGCTACGGAGTAAAAGCAGAAATCTATAAATGTAATGTAGCCGAATTTGAACCCTCCAAAGCAGTTTGCGAAAAGATAGCATCTGATTTTGGCAGTATAGATATTTTGGTCAATAATGCAGGTATAATAAAAGACAATCTGTTACTTCGTATGAGCGAAGAAGATTTCGATGCAGTAATCGACGTTAACCTAAAAGGCGTTTTCAATATGACAAAACACCTTTCTCGCTCAATAATGAAATCACCGGCAGGAAGAATAATCAACATATCCTCAGTAAGCGGTGTCATGGGAAATCCCGGGCAAGCCAACTATTCAGCTGCAAAAGCAGGTGTGATAGGTTTCACAAAAACAATTGCCAAGGAACTCGCAGGCAAAAATGTCACGTGTAACGTAATCGCCCCCGGCTTTATCGAAACCAACATGACAGCAAACCTGCCGCAATCAGTCAAGGATTACGCAAATACAACCGTGCCGCTCAAACGTATGGGAACCCCCGACGAAATAGCCCACGTCACCACATTCTTAGCATCGGATAAATCCTCCTACATAACAGGAGAAGTAATAAAAGTCGACGGTGGCCTTTGCATATAAACACCCTAATAATCAGGAATAGGAGATAACATTATAGATATGAAACGTGTAGTAGTTACAGGACTTGGTTGTATATCACCCGTTGGGAATGATGTCGCGACTATGTGGCAGAGCTTAATCGACGGCAAGCACGGCTTTGGTGAAATTACAAAGTTTGATGCAACCGGTTTAAAGGTAAGAATTGCAGGAGAGGTTAAAGACTTTAACCCTGAATTATATATTGAAAAAAGCGATATCAGAAAAACTGATATTTACGCACAATATGCCGTATCTGCCGCAACACAAGCTGTCGAAGACAGTGGGATTGCAGAAAACATTGAGAAAAACAGATTTGGCGTATACATTGGCTCCGGTATAGGCGGCATTTCAACATTTATTACAGAAACTGAAAAAATGCTTACCAAAGGACCGCAGCGCATCTCGCCGTTCTTTATCCCCATGATGATAGCAAACATGGGCTCGGCACTCGTTGCAATGAAATACGGAGCAATGGGACCAAATCTGCCTACAGTCAGTGCTTGTGCGTCAGCCACAAACGCAATCGGCGAAGCCTTCCGTACAATAAAGTACGGATACGCCGACGCGATAGTTGCAGGCGGAGCAGACGCGTGCGTCAACCCCCTCGCAATAGGTGGCTTCATCAACTGCCAAGCACTGTCAACAACAAACGACCCCGACAACAGCTCGGTCCCGTTTGACAAACGCCGCGACGGCTTCGTCATGGGCGAAGGCGCGGGCGTCATTGTTCTTGAAGAACTGGAGCACGCAAAAAAACGCGATGCAAAAATATATTGCGAAATAAGCGGCTACGGGAATACCAACGACGCGTATCACATAACAGCTCCGCACCCCGAAGCAGCAGGAGCAACCGAGCTGATAAAGCTCACAATGGAAGAAGCCGACTTATCGCCGGATGAGAAGCTTTACATTAATCCGCACGGAACATCAACACCGTTAAACGACAAAACCGAAACTCTCGCTATTAAAAAAGCGTTCGGAGAGATTGCATATAAAATCCCGGTCAGCTCATCAAAATCAATGATTGGTCATACGCTCGGAGCAGCAGGCGGAATGGAAGCAATCGCCGCGATAAAAACAATCGAAACAGGTATTATCCATCCGACTCTGGGATATAAAGAACCGGATCCCGACTGCGACCTTGATTATGTGCCGAACACGGCAAGAAAAGCAGATATCGACAAAGCCCTCTCAATCTCCCTCGGCTTCGGAGGTCACAACGCAGCAATAGTATTCAACAGACTATAAAAAGGCGGTATTTATTATGAACATTGAAAACGTAAAAGCATTAGCAGATGTACTTTGTGCGAAAGGCTTGTCGGCAATTGAAGTCGGCGAAGGAGATAGTCGCATCCGCATCGAAAGAGAGTTGGTTACTTCATCGGTAATAAAACCCTCGACAGCACAAGCTCAAGCATCAACACCCTCCTCATCGGTGCCGCAAGAAACACAAGCACCCGACGAGATAAGCGCAGAGCCAAGCAGCACCCCTGTTAGCTCAGGAATTCTCATTGAAGTAAAATCACCGCTCGTCGGAGTTTACTATGCAGCACCCTCGCCCGATGCCGAGACTTTCGTAAGCATCGGAAGTAAAGTCAAACAAGGCGATGTGCTTTGCATTATTGAAACAATGAAAATGATGAATGAAATCCAAGCCGAGCAAGATGGTGAAATCGTTGATATATGTATCAAAAACGGCGATGTAGCAGAGTACGGGCAAGTCTTGTTTAAAATACAATAAGTGCAGACAAATAGCGAAAGATTCCAAGACTTACCGAGAAAGAGACACTAATGAATAAAGAAGAAATCAAAAAAATTCTCCCCCACCGTGAGCCAATGCTGCTTGTCGATGAAGTTGAGTTGGTTGATGATATCGCAATCGGTCGCTATACCGTAAAAGGTGATGAATACTTTTTACAGGGGCATTTTCCCGGAAATCCCGTCGTCCCCGGTGTTATTCTGTGCGAAATGATGGCACAATCAGCGTGTTTATTGGTTCAAACAGATGGAGAAAAATTCACGCCATATTTTACAGGACTCAATAATGTAAAATTCAAAGAAAAAGTAACTCCCGGTGACACGGTAGAATTTAAAGGCAAAAAAACCGCGCAAAAAGGACCGTTCTATTTTGTCAAAAGTGAAGGCTTTGTAAATAACAAGCTTTGCGTAACAGGCGAGTTATCTTTTGCAGTTGTTCGAGAGGAGTAATCCATGTTTTCAAAAATCCTTATAGCAAATAGAGGAGAAATTGCAATCCGCGTAATACGTGCTTGCAAAGAAATGGGAATTGCATCCGTTGCGGTTTTCTCGGAAGCAGATCGGGAATCGCTTCATGTCAGCCTTGCAGATGAAAGCTATTGCATTGGCGGACCTTTATCAAAAGACAGCTACCTGAATAAAGAAGCTGTAATCTCCGCTGCAATGGCATCAAAAGCAGAGGCGATACACCCCGGCTATGGTTTTTTATCGGAAAATGCCGAGTTTGCAAAAATGTGCTCGGACAATAACATAGTCTTTATCGGACCAAAAGCAGAAACAATTTCGCAAATGGGCGATAAAGACATGGCAAGAAAAACCATGCGAGAAGCCGGTGTGCCGGTAATCCCCGGTTGTGATCTTGTAGAAAACGTAGAGCACGCAAAACAAGAAGCAGAGAAGATAGGATACCCTCTGCTGATAAAAGCACGCAGCGGTGGCGGTGGTCGCGGTATCCGCCACGTCAGCTCACAAAGCGAGCTTGAGCAAGCTTTTAACACAGCAACGGCAGAAGCCGCTGCTGCATTCGGCGATGCCGAAGTATATATGGAAAAGTTCCTTTTCCCCGTCAAACACATTGAAATGCAACTGCTCGCCGACAACTTAGGCAATGTAGTTTGTCTCGGAGAGCGCGATTGTTCAACTCAAAGAAAAAATCAAAAGCTGATTGAAGAAAGTCCTGCAGCAATCATGTCAGATGAAACACGTAAAGAAATGATTGACGTTTCTATTAAAGCAGGAAAAGCCGTCGGATACCGCGGAGCAGGAACAATCGAATACCTATACGACAATGACGGAAACTTTTACTTCATGGAAATGAACACGCGACTGCAGGTCGAGCATCCCGTCACAGAAATGGTAACCCTTATAGACCTTGTAAAGTGGCAAATAAGAATAGCATCAGGCACAGAGCTTGCTTTTACTCAAGAGGAAATAAAGCCAAAAGGTTATGCGATAGAGTGTCGTATTAATGCCGAAGACCCGTATCAGGACTTCAGACCATCAGGCGGAAAAATCGAAATGCTTCACGTTCCAAACGGGCCTTGGGTTCGCTTCGATTCTGCAATATATCAAGGCTACACAATACCTCCGTTTTATGACTCAATGATTGGTAAGCTAATTGTCTATTCTAAAACAAGAGATGAAGCGATCCGGAAAATGAAAGCGGCACTTTGCGAATTAATTATTGAAGGCGTAACACATACCGCAGGATTTCAAGCAGAGCTGCTCGGAGCCGAAGAGTTTGTAGATTCAACATACACAACCGACTTCATGGGCAAGTACCTTTAAGAAAGAGTAGGTATAACTAATGAGATTTAAAAAGCCAAAAAATGCACTGGAAGGACATGGAAGAAAAGCTCCCGGAGTTAGCGAAGTTGTTGAGGAATCTGCAATTCCGTGTGCAAAGTGCAAGAAGACACTCATTTTAGATGAACTCGAAAATGAAAAAAACGTATGCCCATATTGCAGACATCACTTCAAGATGAATGCACGTCAACGTATCTTTATGCTTGCAGACTCAGGCACATTTATCGAACATGATAATGACCTGTCACCTCGCAATATTCTCGATTTCCCCGGGTATGACGAAAAACTCGAAGCAGCACGCCTGTCTAGCTCTGAAAAAGACAGCGTTGTCTGTGGAGAGTGTGAAATCGAAGGAGATAAGGTAGCAATCTTTATCATGGAACCGTCATTTATGATGGGAAGTATGGGAAGTGTCGCAGGAGAGAAGATTACCAGAACCTTTGAACGGGCATTGGAAAAAGGGCTTCCCGTAATCGGCTATGCAGTTTCGGGCGGAGCACGAATGCAAGAAGGCATGGTATCTCTTATGCAAATGGCAAAAACCAGCGGCGCTGTTAAAAGACATAGTGATGCAGGGTATTTATATATTTGTGTTCTCACTGACCCAACAACTGGTGGAGTGACAGCAAGCTTTGCAATGGAAGCAGATATCATACTTGCCGAGCCACACTCGTTAATAGGATTTGCAGGACCCAGAGTTATTGAGCAAACCATACGCAAAAAGCTTCCTGCAGGATTTCAACGGGCCGAATTTCAACTGGAGCATGGGTTTATTGACCAAATCGTATACAGAAAACGGCAGAAAGCATATTTATCACAGCTATTAAAAATGCATAAAAGGGAGGGAGCGTAATTATGACAGCTTATGAAAGAGTAAAAGCAGCACGAGACAAAAAACGCTCAACATCTCTGGATTTTATAGGCGGTGTATTTGAGGATTTCTTAGAAATGCACGGTGACAGGCGTTTTGCAGATGATAAAGCAATCGTGTCGGGAATAGCCTATCTTGGAGACACTCCTGTTACAGTTATAGGTATTGAAAAAGGACACACAATCAGAGAACGCTCAATGCGTAACTTCGGCTCCTCTCACCCCGAGGGATACCGCAAAGCACTTCGCCAAATGAAGCTTGCCGAAAAGTTCGGTCGCCCCGTTATATGCTTTGTTGACACATCGGGAGCATACTGCGGAATCGGAGCTGAAGAACGCGGACAAGGTCAAGCAATTGCAGAAAACATGATGGAAATGATGACATTAAAAACACCTATAATATCAGTAATTATAGGCGAAGGCGGTAGCGGTGGAGCACTTGGTCTTGCAGTTGCCAATGAAGTATGGATGCTGGAAAACTCAACATACTCCGTAATATCCCCCGAAGGCTGCGCCAGTATTCTCTGGAAAGACAGCGGAAGAGCTTCAGAAGCCGCAGAATGCTTAAAGCTCACAGCACAAGATTTGTTTGAGCTGAAAATAATTGACAAAATCATAGCAGAAAGTGATATGATGGTTGACGGCTTACGCTCTGAACTAATCTCCGCAATAGACAAGTACAAATCAATGCAAGCAGAAGAGCTGACAAATCAACGCTACAATCGATTCCGCGTAATCGGGAATTAATGTGTCAGGGAGCAATAATGAAAGCAAAAAGCATATCAACTTATGATTTATGCGTGATGGGCGTTTTTACAGCCATCATTGCGGTCATGGCACAAATTGTAATCCCAATGCCGCTTGGTGTGCCAATGACATTGCAAACCCTTGCAATCATGCTCGCAGGAGTAATGCTCGGCACAAAAAAAGCAGTTATTATAACAGTGCTTTACGTTCTGATGGGTGCAATAGGAGCACCCGTATTTCAAAGTATGACAGGCGGACTCGGTATTGTTTTCGGCCCCACAGGTGGCTTTATTTTATCCTTCCCAATCCTTGCACTCGCAGTAGGAATCGGAGCGGATAAAAACAGCAAAGCACCCCAAAACTCCCCCGCAAAAGCTGCGTGGCTTTGGGGCGGACTCGTCACAGGTGTCCTCGTCAACTACCTGTGCGGAACAATCTACTTCAGCATCTACACCTCAAACACCTTCATAACATCCCTCGCCGCCTGCACCCTCCCCTTCATTCCCACCGATATAATAAAAATCACCACCGCAGGACTAGTCGGTATCAAAGTTAGAAGTTTAATTGTTAATAGAAATATGATATAATACTCCATATTAGTAATGAAATCCACCACGGAGGAAATATGGAGTACAAATACGAAACGCACATGCATACAGCAGAGGTTAGTGCATGTGCGGTTAAATTTGCGGCACAGCAGGTTGCAGCATATAAAGACAGAGGCTATGCCGGAATTATTATAACTGACCATTTTGTTAATGGGTATACAACCTGCCCCAAGGATTTGCCATGGGATAAAAAAATGCACTTTTTCAAAAAAGGTTATGATGAAGCAAAAAGAATGGGAGACAAAGTTGGGCTGGATGTATTTCTCGGATGGGAGTTTACCATCAGAGGTTCGGATTTTTTAACTTATGGTCTGGGATTAGAGTTTTTGCTGGCTCACCCCGGCATAGATAAGTTCGGAATTGAGAAATACAGTGCTCTGGTTAGAGAAAACGGAGGGTTTCTTGCTCAAGCACATCCATACCGTGATGAGTATTATATTGACCACCCATTCCCTGTTGAACCTCAATTTATTGACGCTGTTGAAGTGTTTAACGTAATGGACAGACCCTCTTCAAATAAAAAAGCATTCGAATTTGCACTACAGAACAACCTGCCAATGCAGTCAGGTACAGATGACCACGGCAGGGGAAATAATCTCTATAGCGGAATAATCACGGAAACCAAAGCCGAAAGCATTTATGATATCATTAATGCAATAAAAAGCAGACAAGCAAAACTGATTCCTGACGGCTCATTTAATCGCAAATAGGCTTATATCAATATGTTAAAAAAAACCAACCTCAGCACAATCTTGTTTTTCACCGCGAAGCATATCAAGCCCATGCGAAAGAGCAGGCAATACAGCAGCTAGATTTTCACGAGCCGCCTTTGGACTTCCCGGCAGATTAATAATAAGAGTTTCACCCCTGATACCGGCTTGCTGCCGTGCCAAAATTGCTCTGTTTGTTATTTTCATACTCTCGGCACGCATAACCTCCGGTATTCCGGGGGTCATTTTATTACATACAGTTATCGTTGCCTCGGGTGTAACATCACGCGATGAAAAGCCTGTTCCGCCTGTCGTAACAATCAACGCAATGTCAAGCTCATCGGCACATTTAATTAATTCTTGCTCAATTATATCCTGCTCGTCTGGCACAATAGATGTATACTCGACATTATATCTTCCGCGCTCAAGTTCATCGCGAACAACCGGACCGCCGGAATCCTCGCGTATTCCCTCAAAACACTTGTCGCTAACAGTGATAACAGCGGCTGAATACATTAAATTTACATTCCTTTCGCAAATATGGTAAAATAACCTCAAGGGTATTCTAACAAATCACTGCTGAAAAGCAAGCAGTGAATCAATACGAGGAGACCGGCTTGGACGATAATAAAAGTATGAAAAGTCAAAACCTAAAGACAATACTAATTATGTGTGCAGTGACAATTACCGTTGCTGTCATAAGTATGATTTTAATGTTTCTGCATACACGTCGCTTACGTGTCGAGATGGAAGCGCTGCGAGTAAATATAATTGAACTTAAAGAAGAAGTCGAATCGAATGAAACATACTTACTATACTATGCATTTATGCATTACGCAGAAGTATTTGCCGAAAGAGAAGAATTTAATGCAGCGATAACAATGTACGAAAATGCAAATAAAATTGCACACGCACTATCCTTTTCAGATGGTGTCGAAAGGTCGGCGGCTGGCATAGATGAAATGAATATACAGCTATTAATCGCAAAGCAAAAAGAAGCGGAAAAACTCATCTCAGAAGGCGATATGTTATTTGATGGAGGGAGATATCGACAAGCTCTCGAATACTACAACAAAGCAGTGGGCATATATCTTAAACTGGAAGATGAAGAGAGTGTTACAGAACTAAAAGCGCGAATAGAATATGTTGAACAATACCTTCACAATGAATCGGCAGGAATAACGGGAGACACACCCCAAGTAACAGACACGCTAGATGAAGCAGATGCTTTAGCAGGAGCAGAAATGAATTATGAACACAATATAAAAATTAACTTTGACCTGACAGTTCCAATTGATTATCAAAACCAAAGCCCTGCAAATGAAATCAAAATGGGCTCGCGAGAGGGAATGAATGAAGGCTGGTATAATGGTTGTGGCTGGGTAGCAACATATAATGCACTTCTTATTCTAGGCAACCCGATTCACCCTGCGGAGATTGTGCACCGTTTTGAAACTAAAGGCGGCATCGTACTCGGCGGAGTTTTCGGAACGTACCCAAATGCCATTAGCGACTATCTGCAAGAACTCGGATATACAACAAAGCATAGTCTGTTCCCGCAATTAACACAGAACATTGATGATGTAATTAAAAATTCGAAGGTCGCTGTTCTGGCATATATGCACACCCGGGCGGCACACTATGTTCTTATTGAGTACAGAGAAGATATAGGCAAGTTCATCGTGTATAATGACAGATTTGCACGAGAAATGTCAGCAGAGCTCGGATATAGTAACTATACTCAAAAAGGAGCGGCAATAGACTCGGTATCTGCACTTATAAATAACACAGGAGAGATTCTGTTTTCCTTTTCACTAATTGTTGTAAGTTAACCAAATAAAGTGTATAATTATATGCTGCGTGTATTATTGTGTTAGGAGTTGATGATATTGTCTTCAAGGTCAAGAATAATCACAATTATCATAATATCAGCACTGACAATATATGCCGGAATTCACCTGTATAGTTACTGGCGGCAGCATGATGAAATCCTCGAATCTATCACCGAAGCAAGAAGAGAAACAGAAGAGCTTCAACAAAAAATCGCAGATTTAAGATATATGTTAGATCACATTGATGACCCTGATGTCATGCGGCGAATAGCTGAAGATATTTTAGGATATGTGTCGCCTGACGAGCTGATAATAACCGACGGGTCAGGTGTCCGGTAGGAAGATAAGCATGGACGATTTAAGTAAAAAAAGTAAAGAAGAATTAATGCGTGACATGAAGCCTGCAGGAGCTTATCTTGACAGCCTATCAGGCTTTGATGATTTGCTTGGCACAATAAGGCAAGCTGAAAATGCAGCAAAAGAATTGCTTGATGAGACAACAGCATCTGTAAAGAAATCAAATAAATCAGAGCAGCCTGAAATAAAAGAAAACGAAACCGCAAGTGCCGGAAAAGCTCCTGAAGAGAATGAAGAACAAACAGAAGAAGCTCCGGTTGAAGAAAAGACTCTCGATGAGCTGCTCGAAATTCTCGACGGGCTTGTCGGCTTGGATAATATCAAGCAAAACGTAAAAAGCTTGATAAATTATGTAAAAATACGAGGTCTTCGTGAAGAAAACGAACTGCCGAATCCGCCATTATCGTTGCACATGGTGTTTGCCGGGAATCCCGGTACAGGGAAAACAACAGTCGGGCGCATATTGTCCGAGTTATATAAAGCAATCGGGGTTTTATCAAAAGGTCAACTCGTAGAAGTAGACCGCAGCGGACTTGTCGCAGGTTTTGTCGGACAAACAGCGATAAAGACATCGGAAGTAGTCACAAGTGCTCTCGGTGGGATACTATTCATTGATGAAGCCTATGCTCTCGCACCTGAAATGGGTGCAGGAAATGATTTCGGTCGTGAAGCAATAGAAACACTTCTCAAGCTTATGGAAGACCATCGTAACGACCTGATTGTAATAGTTGCAGGCTATAGCGACCCGATGGAGAGGTTTATTACATCAAACCCCGGACTCGAATCCAGATTTAACAGATATTTCTTCTTTGAAGATTATAATAGTGAAGAACTATATGACATCTTTGACTCGATGTGCGTTAAAAGTGAGTATATATTGACTGACGTTGCAAAAGATTACGCACGCGAGCATTTTAAGAAGATTTACGAAGAGCGGGACGAAAATTTTGGAAACGCACGACACGTTCGCAACTTCTTTGAGAATATTGTTACAGTTCACTCCGACAGAGTATCAACACTTGAAGGACATACAAGAGATGACCTGATAACCGTAGAACTTGAGGATATGGAAAAAGCAACACAAATGTAATTTATTATAGGATAAATTTGGGAGGTCATTATGGCTCACGGTAAAGATGTTAAAATTATTTGCGGTAATTCTAATGTTCCATTTGCTGAAGATGTATGCCGAAACATAGGACTGCGACTTGGAAGCACAAATGTTACTACGTTTTCTGATGGAGAAATTTGGGTGTCTCTTAACGAAACAGTTCGCGGTTCGGATGTATTTATTATTCAATCAACGTGCACACCGATAAACGACCATCTTATGGAAATGTTAATTATGGTTGATGCGTGTAAACGTGCATCTGCAAGCAGGGTTACTTGCGTTATGCCGTATTTTGGGTATGCAAGACAAGACAGGAAGGCGAAAGCCCGTGACCCGATTTCTGCAAAACTTGTAGCAAACTTAATAACAGCAGCAGGCACAGACAGAGTTTTAACAATGGACTTACACGCTGCGCAAATTCAAGGATTCTTCGATATCCCTGTTGATAACTTAGTCGGCTCTCCGTTATTTGTTGACTATTTTACTAAGAAATTCGCAGGTGACAATGACACAATAATAGTCTCGCCTGATATTGGTTCAGTCGCAAGAGCAAGGGCGTTTGCATTAAAAATGGGATTGGGGCTTGCAATTATTGATAAACGTCGCGAAAAAGCAAACCAAGCCGAGGTTATGAATATTATCGGCTCTGTCGAAGGCAAACGAGTTATTTTGTATGATGATATGGTTGACACTGCAGGAAGCCTTTGCGAAGCAGCTAAAGCGCTGGTCGAAGTTGGCGGAGCGAGAGAGCTTTATGCTTGTGCAAGCCACGGGGTATTATCGGGCAATGCCATTGAGAAAATTGAGCAAAGTGTTATACAAGAGGTTGTCTTCTCTGACACTGTTCCATATACCTTCGATAAGCCGTGCGGTAAGATAAAATACCTGACGGCGGCACCACTTTTTGCGGAAGCGATTAATCGTATCTTTGAAGAAGTGTCGATTTCTACACTGTTTCGCTAATTCACACGTAGTAAGGTAAAAGCTAAATGTTTTTTAGAAAAAGCGTCACCCCGATATCGTGGATAGCCGTATTTTTAGGCAACCCCGGCTTACGATATGAGAATACTCGCCATAATGCAGGATTTATAACCGCCGATATTATTGCAAAAGAAGTCGGAGCTAAAATAAATCGAGTGAAGTTTAATGCGTTGACCGCTGTAATTAAGCTTGGAGGTCAACAGGTTCTTATGCTAAAGCCGCAAACCTATATGAACCTCAGCGGCAGCTCGGTCAAGCAAGCAATGCGGTTTTATAAGCTACCTCTTGATAAAGTGGTTGTTGTGTCCGATGATGTATCACTCCCTGCCGGGAATATCAGAATTCGCAGGTTTGGTTCAGCAGGCGGTCATAACGGACTTAAAGACATTATTGCAAAATGCGGCGGCGAGGGATTTCCGCGTGTGAGAATAGGGGTCGGAGCACCAACACATGAAAATTTCGATATGGCAGACTGGGTTCTTTCAAAGCTAAGTATCGATGAACGGATGCTTGTCTCCGATACCGCACTTAAAGCAGCAGCAGCACTCGAGCTGATAATAATGGATAAAATTGATAAAGCAATGGCGGAGTTTAACTGATGACACCTATGATGCAGCAATTTCTTGATATAAAAGGACGCAATCCCGACAGCATCCTTTTTTTTCGGCTTGGCGACTTTTATGAAATGTTTGGCGATGACGCAAAACTAGCCGCAAAAGAGCTTGATATTGTGCTCACAACACGCGACAAATCAAGCGACCCGAACGAGAGAATGCCCATGTGCGGTGTTCCCTATCACTCTGCCGAGCCTTATATTGCCAAGCTTATAGCCAAAGGCTATAAGGTAGCAATATGCGAGCAGCTGCAAGACCCGTCGATGGTCAAAGGAATCGTCGACCGCGACGTCGTGCGCATAGTGACACCGGGAACACTCATGGAATCATCAATGCTTGATGAAGGTAGATCAAACTTCCTTTGCGCAGTTTATATGGGTGAAAGCTCTGCAGCGTGTTTTGCAGATTTATCAACAGGTGATATCTCATATACAGAGTTTACAGAAGGCAATGTTAATAGCATTCTAAATGAGCTTAGCTCTTACTCTCCTGCCGAGTGTTTACTCGGTGGAGACCAGATAATGGCTGAGCAAATCAGTCATTACCTGAAAGACCGCTTCAACTGCCTTGTGCAGTTCATGCAAACACAGGAGAAAGAGTCCCCTGTGTTAAGCGTAGGAGATGTCTCACTTGGCTTAGACAATAACCTATCGCCGGAAGCGGAAAAAGCAGTTGGTGCACTATTATCATATCTTTCCGATACGCAAAAAACAGATATTTCTCATCTGCGAACGCTTCGTTGTAACAATGATGACTCTTACATGGAGATGGATATAAACACAATGCGGAATCTTGAGCTTGTCGGCTCACTTCGCAGTGGTGATAAAAAAGGCAGCCTGTTAGGTGTGCTTGATAAAACAAAAACTCCTATGGGCAGGCGTCTAATCAGAGCATGGCTTTTACGACCACTCCTATCAACGGCTGCAATAAAGAGGCGACAAAATGCCGTCAAAGAGCTAGTCGGCGAAACAATTATCCGTGGTGAGTTGATTGTCGGGCTGAAAAAGATTAACGACATTGAGCGGCTAATCGGAAAAATCGTCTTCGGAAACGCAGGCTGCAGAGATTTAAAGGCATTATCAACATCTATTTGTGCACTGCCCGAATTAGCAACCCTTCTTACACAGATGAAATCAACTGCACTGAAAGAATGTGCAGCGATAGACACACTCGTTGATATTGGAACTCAAATTGATGATGTTATAATCGATGACCCTCCGTTTTCTGTTCGTGAAGGTGGTTTTATCAGGGACGGAGTCAATCCGGAGGTAGACAGACTACGGGGACTATTGGAAAACAGCTCGCAAGCACTTACAGGAGTGGAGACCAGAGAGCGAGAGCGTACAGGAAAGAAGCTTAAAATCGGATACAATAAAGTATTTGGCTACTATATAGAAATAGCTCGCTCATCGTCAGATGATGTTCCCGCTGATTACATAAGAAAACAAACCCTTGCAAACTGCGAGAGGTTTATCACACAAGAGCTTAAAAAACTTGAAACAGAGCTTCTATCTGCTAAAGATAATCTTACAGCACTGGAATATCGGCTGTTTGAAGAGCTGCGTGCAGAAATCTCTGCAAAGGTTAGCCGCATACAAGAAACAGCAAAAACCGTAGCAGAGCTTGATACTTTGTGCTCGTTTGCGGAAGTAGCGGCGACAAGCAACTACTGTATGCCCGAAATCGATGTCTCGGGAGTCGTTGAGATTAAAGACGGACGACATCCTGTAGTAGAAGTAATGCAGCAAGGCTCGCTATTTGTCCCGAATGACACATACCTTGATTGTGAATCATCAAGAACAGCAATAATTACAGGACCAAACATGGCAGGTAAATCGACATATATGCGTCAAACAGCATTAATAGTGCTGATGGCACAAATGGGCTCCTTCGTACCTGCACGCTCAGCACGTATCGGAATTGTAGACCGTGTGTTTACAAGGATTGGTGCTTCTGATGATTTAGCAGCGGGAAAATCCACCTTTATGGTGGAAATGACAGAAGTTGCAGAAATCCTGGCAAGTGCAACACGCAATGGATTGCTAATACTTGATGAAATAGGACGCGGAACATCAACGTATGACGGAATGTCAGTTGCACGAGCTGTTCTCGAGCATTGTGCGGACAAGAAAAAACTTGGTGCAAAAACAATGTTTGCGACCCACTACCACGAACTAACATCTCTCGAAAATGAAATAAACGGAGTCAAAAACTATAACATCTCAGCAAAAAAACGCGGAGATGAAATAATATTCCTGCGGAAGATAGTCCCCGGCGGAGCAGACGACAGCTACGGCATAGAAGTAGCAGGACTCGCAGGAGTTCCCGACACCGTAATAAAACGCGCCAAAACTGTCCTAAAGGAACTAGAAAAAGGACAGGGGGACGGTTCTCCTGTCCCGTCAAATAAGCAAGGGGACGGTTCTTCTGCATTTTCTTCCGATTCCCAAATCTCAATGCTCGATATGGGAGCAAACGAAATCGCAGAAAAGCTAAAAACCACAGATTTAAACACTCTTACCCCACTCGAAGCTCTCTCTCTTTTGTTTGAGCTTAAAATGAAGCTGTAAAACCTAATTAAGCTTTGTGCCGCACGTTTCGCAAAACTTTGTTTCACCGTCCGTGTATTTAGCGCCACATTCTTCGCAGAATAACACAGCCGCAGATGCAGAAGGTGCTGCAGGAGTGGGCGTGACAGGTGGTTTTGGGGGCGTGATGGTTGCAGGGGCAGATGAGGGGAGATTGATAGATTTTAAGAGTATGTCAATTTCTTCATCGTAACGTGCTGAGATGTCGGACATCTTTGTTTTTTTACTATCAATCTCATTCTCGATGTTCTTCATTTCTTCATACAAGGGAGCAAGAGCATCTTTTGGCTCACCTTTTTCTTCTTTGTTAGCGTTATACATTAAGTAGCCAACTGAAACAGCGACAATGTCTCGCTGTTTTTCTAATTCAGCTATATCATTCCCCAAGGAAGCAAGCAAAGTTTGCTTCCTTAGGTGCATACTGTCAATTTCCTTTTTTAGCAGGTCGCTGTTATTTGAAGTGTCGGGCATAGTTATTTCCTCCGTATAAAATGATTTCCGGGAGTTAATTCGGATTTATAAGAGCAGACGGAAGACCGCAATTCTTGCAGAACTTAGCTGTTGCACTAAGAGCAGCAGAGCAGCCTGTACATACACGCTCTGTAACGGTTTGTGTTGCCGGCGCTACCGGGACTGCTACAGGCGGTGCAGCAGCAATTGCAGCAGGTTCACCGCACTTAGGACAGAACTTTCCGCTTCCTATCAAATTTGCTCCGCATTTTCCGCAAAACGCTCCTGTTGGTATAGCAGCAACGGGTGCGGCTACAGCAGCAATGGCAAAATCTGCATGGGCAGGAGGGTTGGAAGCACGAAGCTGTGAAAGTGGAATTGTCTCTACAACACCATCTTGAATGTAGCGGACAGTGTGCATATCTCCGCTTGATGATTGCACCTGACAGGGATAAAAAGCACCTTGATTCTCCCAATTGCCTTCAAGGGTCATAGAATAGAAGGCAGTATTTGTGGAAACGATGTCTTTAATATTCACTGTTTCAGTTTCAGCATCTAGGAATAATACGTTTATTTTATGCCCCTCAATGTGATGTATATGTCCTGCATAGTAGAAGCCATCATGCTTCCAGAGTGCAAAGACTGCATCACCGTGGTTGAGGATTCGGGGCTGCGCCGCAGGAGCATAGCTTGGAGCCGGTATAGGAGTAGATGCTTGCGGTGGCGGTGTATATACAGGCTGCTGCGGTGGCGCAGCTTGGGGCGATGGTGCAATTGCTGCAGCTCCAAGTGGTGTCGGAGCACGAGAGCCGGGTGCAGGCTGTTGATAGCCGCCTCTGCCGGGAAGTACGGGAGCAATTTCATGCTCGTAGCCGTAAGCTTCCGGATTTTCGTTTATCGCACGCAAGTCGTGACCGTACATATTAGAGTAGGTTGAACCGTACTCTTGCAGCTTTGCAATGCGGTCATCGGTGTCGGGGTGAGTTGAACGAAGCTGTGCCCACAAAGATTTAGATTCTGCGGTATCACCTGTGGAAAAACTGTCAAGTACAACAGCAAGGTCATTGCCATAGCCAAGCTCATAAGCGAACTTATCGGCTCTGTATTCATTTTGACGGCTTGAGTGCATACAAAGCAGCATACCGATTTTTGTCCAAATCCACATGAGGAACGTGAGCAGTCCGTTGATAAATAAAGATGTAAGAAATGTACCAATGAAGCCCATACGAAGCCCAACAGCAAAAATGAGGATAAATATATTGACGACGATACGGAATAAAATGAAGATAATACTCATAAGCATATTTCCGACAGCTATAAGCAGCAAAAGGTCGGTGTCCTTATATGCAAGATGTGCAAACTCATGAGCAAGTGTTCCTTTAATTTGAGCGTCACTGTAGCTCATAAAGCCTTTGGTAATACAAATTGTTTTTCGTCCTGTTGCAAAAGCATTCGGTACATCGCTCGGGCTCATAAAGAGCCTGACATTATCCGAAATCGAAGGGTCTTTAATCTTAGCCTGTGCATAAACTTCTTCCCAAAGCGGCATCAAACGCTCAAGATGGTCTCTGCGTTTAATCTTTCTGCACCCGTTTTGCATCCGCATTAGAAATTCACCGACAGGCGATAATGCAATACATAGTGTGACAAGATACACCATCAGTGCGGCTGCCGCTCTTCCACCATCTGTAAATCCTCCGAAGATAGTGATGTATAGTCCGATGTTTAAGACGAGGTATATAATAACCCCGGTGTTCCCCTTGTGGAACAAGCGTTTAGCGAAATCTATTACGTACATTTTTATTCCTCCTCGTAAAATGTTGTAAATACGAATGCCATATTATCTAAACAATCCCGACAGATTGATATACCAATTAAAACCGTCTTTCTTCATAGGGATTGAAATGTTTTGTACAATGTTATCCATACGAAAGGTTACATTTGCCGTGGCTTCCGAAGTGTTCCTTACATCTACGCTGTGGACAGTTACTTCAAAGGCTATATCATACTCCGCAATTGAGTGTCCATATCCGATAGCCATTGCAAACAAGTCCGCTACATTCAACGAGTTGCCGGTAAAACCGCCAAGCAATAGATTGCCGACACCCGTTGCCGCCCTTAAAGTTGCTCTTGTCGTTGAGTCAAAGCAATCGATCAAACCGTCCAGGTCTCCGTTGTTCGCCGCTTCTGTAAAAGTGTGAAGCCTATGCGCGATTATGTCCTCATCACTTTGTCCGACAGAGAAAACTAAGCAAGCGACCGATATCAAGACTGCGAAGACAACCAATGTTTTATAAGCACTTTTTATCTTCTTAGAACGTACAATCGCAAAAAATGTTATAAGAGAAACGACTATTAGACCGACTGTAACGTATAATTCAATTGCTTTATCTGTAAACACCTCGAAATATACACAAGCTGCTAAAGCAACCGCCGCCAGAAATACAAATACAATGAGAAGTATATTTCCAATTTGTGCAGATTGTGCTCCCATGCCTTGCACTGCTGCATTTGAAGAAGCATCCATACCGCAGTTATTACAGAAATTCCCTGCCTTAATACTCTTGCTTCCGCAACGCTGACAAACCCCAGCTTGCTGTGGGTTACAGCTTGGACAGGCTCCCGGCTGTGTTATTTGCGTTCCGCATTTTTGACAAAAAGCCATTATTTTTCTCCCTTCTGAGTTGCGGTATTATTAACCGACGTTAAAATGTATGTTATAAGGCGGTGTTCTCGCTTTTGTAAAAGCTTGTTCGGGACCAAAGTCTATATAAAGCTTGTCGCCGACAAAGCGAAAGTCAAAAGTGTTGTAGTAAGGCTCTGCATACACATAATCAATGCCTTGAACGTGTATTTGCCCGCCGCTGACTTCAAAGTCTCCTTCAACATGACCCATAGCCTCACTGTACTTATAACCGACCAGCATAAAAAACTCGCCGAATGTGCCAAAAGCCATATCCACAATAACCTCGGAACCATCCGCCATTGTCCACTCTGCTTGCCAAAACCCGACCAAATCCGCCGCAGTATAAGATGTTACAGCGTCAGTGGTTTGCTGGTTGTTGGCATTCGCGTTAACGTTAGTGTCAATGCTTGCATTTGCATCACTCATAGGCTCGTGTATATCATGAATTCCGATACTATAGTTCGGCAATTCGCTTAGTACCCTATTGAGAACATTAGTGCTGTCATTTTGATTAAACAAATTGACGGTTTCATCATCGAGCTTAACAGATGTAGAAATAATTCCTGTCGGAATTCCTCGACTGAAAACTTTGTGGTTTATCCATACCGCCGGCATATCTGCTATATAATCGTAAAAAAAGTTTAGTGTGATATCGTACTCGGATTTCATTGAGACAAAAAACCATTGGTCGTAAAAATCATTGGAATCGAGTTTATGTACCGGTGAAAGCTCCTCAATTAAAGTGTTGTTGCTAATGTAATATTCGTTTAAAGAACCGTTTATTGTGAAATAAAACTCATCTTTTGAAAGTTTTTCTGAAAGCAGCGTTAAATCTTCAAAAGCGTCTTGTTTTTTTGTATCTCTTGCTTCATCGGCAAACCATGCAATTATAGAGCCCGACTCTAGCGCTTGCTGCACGAGAATTACATCCCGTTCAATACTTTGCGCCAGAAGTGACATAGGGGCATCGGAACGAATGTCACTTTCTTGCACTGCAGATTCATTCGGCACATTCGGCGTTATTGCAACAATGTTGTCAGGGGCGACAGCCCCGTCGTCGCCGCCGCGCCAGCCGAATGGGTCAAATATGAATGTTGCAACGCCTGCGGCAACAACCAGACAGGCGGCAACGGCAATACCGACGGTTTTGTTTTTGTTATTTGCAACTGCTGCAGGCACACTTGCTGTTGAGTGTGATTCCGATGGTGACGCGGTTGATTGTTGAAACGCAGGCATTGGCGGAACAGACTGTTCTACAGCCTCAACCTTATAACCGCACTCGGAGCAAAACACCTCGCCATGCAAATCAGTGCCGCATTTTTTACAAAACTTTGCCATGGTGCTCTCCTTTTGTGAGAAAAGTGGGTATTTGCTTTTTTGCTTTTTTCTTGTTTTACTTGAAATGTTTGTTTAGTTGTACTATAGTGGTTGTTTGAGAAGTAGTTGCAGCTGCGCGTTACGAGGAATAACTCATGATAGAACTTTTTAAGAATAAGCAATATCGTAGATTGTTTATCAGTCTGGCGGCACTTGATGCTGCTCAGCTTTACATTTGGTATGTTTTTTGGAATTGGATTTATGATGCAGGAGATGGTTTCGAGCTTGAAATTTCATTTATTATTTATTCTGCAATTATTGTGCTTGCACTTATACTAATCCCACGTTTGATTGTTCGCAGGAACTTACTTCAGCAGCCTCAGATACTTAGAATCATTACGTTAACTTCGATTGGTGCAGCGTTAGCTTCGTTGTTTCTTGCACTTCTGCCTGGCATTTCTGCTTTGGTTGTTTCGCTTTCTCTTATAACGGCGTTTATATTTATTCCTCATGCGATATGCCTGACACGATTCGCCCGTGAAATTCCAAAGAAAATAATAGGGCGCGCAGTTGGATTAATCGTTGCGGTTTCTATGGTCTTTGCTTATATCAGCGTATTGCTTATAGATGAGCTTGAAAACACGATTTTAGCTTATATAGCGTTTGCGGCACTTCTTGCTGTAGCAGCTGCGTTCTTTCAACCGGAAGTGTCAGAAGCGCCAACCAATGAGGAAAAACACCCTGTGTACTCTCGTAAGCTAATAATCGTTGGAGTTCTTGCAATATTCTGTTATGCAGTGGTTGCCGGACTGGACGATAATATACGCTATATCGTAGAAATCGAGAATGACTTCGACGGAATATTTGCGGTTTGGTTTGTTTTTCTTGTAGGTGCGGCAATTTATCTGCTTGCGGGATTTCTGCTTGATGTTCTCAAATCCTCGAAATACCTTATAGTCGGATGTCTGGTTGCAATCTGTGCGATATTTTCACTTTTACTTGCTGTTGATACTGAAATTGTTGAGATAACATACTTTTTTGGAAGCAAGCTGCCGATTTATTCGTTATGGGTAATATCTATTGTTCTCCCTTTACGGAATTCAAAGCATCAGCCGCAGCTCGCCGGATTTGGATATGCTATGCTATATTTCGGAATGCTGCTGACTTCGGTGCTGTTTTTAGTATTTCCGGATATATATTATTTAGCGATAGCACTAGTTCTTGGTTTTACTGTGGCGGCATTTGGTTTGTTCCATTATCTATATTCGGATTACGAAAGAGAGCAATTTGCAACAGAGCTTAGCAGCAATAAAGAGGAAATAGCGTCGCTAAAAAAAATGCGTGATGATGCGGAAGCAAAAAGAGGGCAGCGTGTTGAGATATCTTCACTTATCGCTGAGTATAAGCTGACCGAGCGAGAAGGGGAACTGTTGCCTTTGCTTTTAAGTCCGCTTACAGCAGGAGAGATTGCTAAGTCAGAACAAACGTCAGAAGCGACAGTAAAGTATCACATTAGCAGTATCTTGCAAAAAACAGGGTGTAAAAATCGTCGTGCTCTTCAACTGTTTGTTGATGGTGACCCTGCAAACCATAAGCAAGATAATAGCACAGAAGTATAGCAAGCACCCTATCCGAAACGGCTAGTTTTTCATAAATTCATAATAAATTTACGCAAAATTAAAGAGAGTGCCGCGACACTCTCTTTCGCTTATTCCTTACTTCATCGTACGCTGAATAATAAATCCCCGTAGGTTGGGAAAGGCCAGTAAGCTCGTGATACAAGCAGCTCCATTTTGTCAACGGTTTCACGCAGCTGCTGCATTTTCACCAGGACGGCATCTTTATAATAATGCGCTCTTTCAAGCAAATCGTTCTTATCCTCCGCTTTGCAAAGTTCATCGTAGAGCTCTTTAATATTTTTATGCAGCTTATCGGTAAACTCCGAAAGAAGTGTCACGGTTTCGGTTTCGTATACACTTCTGATGCCAAGGAATTTTCTTTTAGCCTCTGCGCTTTCGCTGAGCTCTCCGGCATAAGCTGCTCCCACGGGAAGAATGTTTTTCTTTATCAGCTTATACATCGTTACGGCTTCGATATTGCAAAGCTTACAATAGTTCTCGAGACCAATTTCATAACGTGAGTGCAGCTCCGCTTTTGAAAAAACTTTGTGTCTCTCAAATAGGGTTGTATTCTTTTCATCAACTAAATAAGGCAGAGCGTCGGGGGTTGTTTTTAGATTGAGTAAGCCTCTAGTTTTTGCTTCCTTTACCCACTCTTCGCCGTAGCTGTTGCCGTTAAAGAGTATGTGCTTATGCTTTTTGATTGTTTTCTTTATCAGTTGATGGAGTGCGGCGTTAAAATTGTCAGCACCTTCAAGCTCGTCGGCGAAGATGCGCAGGGATTCGGCGATTGTTGTGTTTAGCATTATGTTTGCTTTTGCGATAGACATTTTAGACCCAACCATGCGAAACTCAAACTTATTGCCTGTGAATGCAAAGGGTGAGGTTCTGTTGCGGTCTGTTGTGTCTTTTGGGAAGCTTGGTAAAACAGTTGCTCCAACCTTTACCATTTCTGCTACCTCGCTTGCATCATAATGCGTATCATTTTCAATCGCTTCAAGAATCGCAAAGAGCTCGTCGCCGACAAAAACAGAGATGATTGCAGGCGGAGCTTCTCCGCTTCCCAGACGACAATCATTACCGGCACTTGCGGTTGATATGCGGAGTAAATCTTGGTGGTCATGAGCAGCTTTAATGACCGCGACTAAGAACAGCAGAAACTGTGCATTGTCGTGAGGTGTTGCACCCGGGTCAAGAAGATTTACACCATTACCCGTTGCAAGTGACCAGTTATTATGCTTGCCGCTTCCGTTAATTCCGTCAAACGGCTTTTCGTGGAGCGTGCAAATCATTCCATGGTCTTTTGCAATACTTTGCATTATTTCCATGATGAGTTGATTGTGATCTGTTGCAAGGTTTGCGGTTGTGTATACAGCGGCGAGCTCGTGTTGTGCAGGCGCCGACTCGTTGTGTTTTGTTTTGGCAGGAACGCCAAGCTTCCACAACTCTTCGTCAAGAGCTTTCATATATGCCGATACTCTGGGCTTAATAGCACCATAGTATTGGTCGTCAAGCTCTTGTCCTTTCGGCGATTTTGCACCAAACAGAGTTCGTCCTGTGTACATTAAGTCCTTACGTTCTTCAAACATCGCTTTGTCAATCAGGAAATACTCTTGCTCGGCACCAACCATAGGCTTAACGGTTGTAACGTCAGTGTTTCCAAAGAGCTTTAGAATGCGGAGCGCTTGTGTGTTAATAGCTTGCATTGAGCGGAGAAGCGGTGTTTTTTCATCCAAAGCTTCACCGCCGTGTGAACAAAAAGCGGTAGGTATGTATAAAGTATTACCTCGCACAAAAGCATAAGATGTCGGGTCCCACGCAGTGTAACCGCGTGCTTCAAAGGTTGCGCGCAAACCGCCCGACGGGAAGCTTGAAGCATCTGCTTCGCCCGATACAAGAGCGCTGCTTGAAAATTCCATGATTGCTCTGCCATCGCCTGTTGGTGATACAAAGCTGTCATGCTTTTCCGCAGTTATACCTGTCATAGGCTGAAACCAGTGCGTATAGTGTGTCGCACCAAGCTCAATTGCCCAATCCTTCATAACCTCTGCAACGGCATCGGCAATGTGAGTATCAAGCCTGCTTCCGTCCTGAATTGTTTTTTGCAAAGCTTCATAAATCTCGTTTGGTAGCCTACGCTTCATAACGTGGTCACTAAACACCATTATTCCATACATTTCAGGCAGCTTTTCCATAGTTATCTTAACCTATACCTTCTCATTAATAAAACCGTCTTTTGTGAGACGTTTGATGTATTTAAATCCACAGGATTTAACAAGCTCGCACATATCGTCAAATTTGAAATATAGCGACTGTGCATCGTGACTGTCACTTGAGAGAATTATCTCTCCTCCGCGTTTTTGCAATTCCTTTAGCAAAAAAACCGATGGATACGGATATGTCACACCTCGTCTGTACATAGCCCCCGTGTTAACTTCAAAAAGCTTACACTTCTGAAGAACCTGTTCCATGGAATCAACAGCAGCCTTTATATACCTAGGGTTCATTTCGTCAAACATACAGCCGTCTACATTATTTTTCATAATCAAATCGAAATGTCCGACAATATCAGCGTTGGTTTTTTCCACGACATTTGCTACTGTTTTATAGTACGACTCTGCCATAGAGTAATAATTTCCGCCAAAGTGTTCATCACACATTTTATACAGATGCTCCGCCCAACCGTCGACTGTTATGTATTTTCCTTCTTTTTCCACATGATGGCTTGTACCTATAATATATTCCAAACCGTCAGGCACATACTCTGTGAAATAATCGACTTCCAAACCCAGGAAAATATCAATTGTACCTTCGTACTTTATCTTTAATGCATTAATTTCGCTGATATAATGGGGCGTGTCCTTAATACTCATTGAATACTCTTCGTCAAACGGTACATAAGAGTGTTCCGAAAAACCTATTGAATCACCGCCTCGCTCAATTGCGGCTTTTATCATTTCTTCGGCGGAAAGTGTTCCATCGCAGTAGGTTGTGTGTGTGTGCAGGTTTTGCAAAAATGACATCTGTTTCTGTTGTCTCCTATTTGTTGTCTTTAAAGCGTGAAGCAAGTTCGCTTTTTATATCCTCGGGTGTAATACCCATCTGTGCCATTAAAACCATTGCGTGATATGTTAGGTCAGCAAGCTCGTAGATAGCTTCGGCTTTGTCGTTTCCTTTAGCGGCAATAATAACCTCGGTTGATTCCTCACCAAATTTTTTGAGTATCTTATCAATACCTTTTTCGAATAAATATGTTGTGTATGAACCTTCTTTTCTGCTTGACTTCCTGTCTAAGATAATATTGTACAGGGTATTGAGTGAAAAAGTGTCGCCTTGGCATGAAGCGGAGCGATTAGAGGCAGAAGCATTATCTGCAGCATTAAAAACACTTTCAAAGAAGCAAGAATCAACCCCTGTATGACACGCAGGTCCTTCTTTTTTTACTAATATTAAAAGAGTGTCTTTATCACAATCGGTCTTTATACTCACAATATGCTGAACATTACCCGAGGTCTCACCCTTTCGCCAGAGTTCTCCTCGTGAACGTGACCAAAAGCACGTTTTTCCTTCGTCAATACTTATTCCCAGGCTTTGCTCGTTCATGTATGCAAGCATTAAGACATCGTTTGATTCAGCATCCACCACGATAGCCGGAATTAAACCATCCCTATCGAACTTTAAGTCGCTTATATTAATCATCGGTTTTCTCCACTTCTATAGTGTCGCCCGGTTTTACGATGCCATCTTTTAGGACGGCGGCGAATATACCCTCTCGCGGCATAACGCAATCACCTACCTGCTGCTTGATTGCACAGCCCGTGTTGTGGCAATTTTTGCCAATTTGCGTTACTTCAAGAATTGCGTCGCATATATGCAGTTTAGCACCAATCGGCAGCTCATGCAAATTTATACCACTCGTCAGTATATTCTCCGCAAAAACACCCGGCTCTAAACCCGGAATTTTATATCGGAGCTTATCTACGCTCTCTTGAGCAAGTAAACTCACCTGCCTGCAGCCGCCATCGGCATGTGCATCGTTTATGACTCCGTGGTTTTTTCGCAAAGAAACCTCTTGGACAAGTTTTTTTACTGTTCCCTTCGTGTCGCTGACACAAACAGCGACAACCCTTGGACTCCCGATATCATTCATTTATGTGTTCTCCGATGCTTCTGCTACATACTCGCCTGAATTTCCGCCTGTTTTCCTCTGCAGACGAATATTGCTGATTTCTATATCTTTTTGCACAATCTTGCACATATCATAAATCGTCAAAGCGGTGGCGGAAACTGCGGTTAGCGCTTCCATCTCAACACCCGTTTCACCCTTACAACGAACAGTTGCAGTGATGTGTATGGCGTTTTGTTCATTATCGGGAGTAAAATGAATATCCACACCAACAATCGCAACAGGGTGACACATCGGAATGATATCGGGAGTCCTCTTTGCAGCCATTATGCCTGCAACCTGTGCAACGGCAAGAACATCACCCTTTTCATTCCTGCCTTGCATTATCAGACCAAGCGTTTCCGCATTTACATAAACAGTACCGACCGCAACTGCCTCTCGCAGTGTTGCAAGCTTTCCGCTTATATCCACCATTTTTGCCCGTCCTTCACTGTTAAAATGCGTAAGTTCAGTCATAAAAGCTCCTATCCTCCGATTTTGTTCATATTACTAATTGATAAGCTTGGCTTGCCTTCGTCGAGCTCATGCTTTTCCGGCTTATTGTATATTGCAGAACGAATTATATTTTCGAGGTTTTCGCCCTGCACTCCGCGCAGATTAATTTCATCTGCTGAATGCAAGCACGGCTTGAGTTTTCCGTCAGAGGTTATTCTTATCCTATTGCAACTCGGGCAAAAATGAGAGCTGATTGGACTTATAAGCCCTACCGTGCCGAGACCATCGGGCAGCTTATACTGCTTTGTGACTCCGCTTGTACCTATCTCCTCAAGCTCCGGAGCATATTGCAAAACAATCTGCGAGCTTACAAACCGTCCGCTTGCCCAATCGGCACACTCACCTACAGGCATAATCTCAATAAATCTGACATCAACCTTATGCTTGCGTGTGAGCTCTAAAAAGCGAATGATATCACTTTCGTTCTCACCGCCAATCAGCACGGTATTTATCTTGATTGATTCAAACCCTGCTTCGAGTGAAGCATAGACGCCGTCGAGGGCTTCTTTTTGCAAATCAAATCTCGATATCTTATTGTATGTTATACGGTCAAGCGAATCAAGACTGATGTTGATGCGGCTTATTCCTGCTTCTTTTAGTTCTTTTGCAAACTGAGAAACAAGAATGCCGTTTGTTGTAATGCAAACATCCTCGACTCCGTCTGTCTCGGCAACCCGTTTGCATATCTCTATAATGCCGCGACGCACAAGCGGCTCTCCACCTGTTATCCGAACCTTTTTGACTCCACACACTGCAGAGGCTCTGACGATTTCTGCAATCTCTTCAACAGTCAAAATATCTTCGTGTCTTAGCTTCTTAATGCCAATCTCAGGCATACAATACACACAACGAAGATTACACTTATCGGTAACAGAGAGCCTAAGATAATGTATGTCGCGTCCGTAACAGTCTTTCATAATATGATAAACTACCACTTTTTGATGATTTCCGCAATAATTAATAAAAAGTTTATTACTTAAACTATAGCAATTTATGCAAAAATATGATATACTATGTTACTATTTGTAACCTTTTGGTTAAAATAAATATTTTATAATGCGAATAAGGGTGAAGCACGTGCTCGAAATCGTAGCCCCTGCAGGCTCTCCGGAGGGAGTGGTCGCTGCCGTTCAAAACGGAGCTGACGCTGTATATTTGGGCTTTAATGAATTTAATGCATGCATAGAAGCAGAAAACTTCACGTTTGAAGAACTCGGACGTGCAATGGAATACTGCCGTGTGCGCGGTGTAAAAGCGTATCTTACGCTCAACAGTCTTGCCACAGACCGAGACTTACCTGTTATTGCACATCAAGTTAAAGAAGCAAGCCGTTACGGAGTTGATGCTGCGATAATTCAAGACTTAGGCGTGATGCAAGCCGTTAAGCAAGCAGTACCGGACTTGCCTCTCCATGCAAGCACAAGAATGACAGTTCACAATCTTGAAGGCGTCAAAATGGCTGCAGCAATGGGCTTTACCCGTGTAATAGTCGCAAGAGAATTATCGCGTAAAAAAATCTTGCATATATGCAGATACTCTCCAATCGATATCGAGATTTATGTACATGGTGCTCTATGTATGGGATATTCGGGGCAATGCTACATGAGTGGGCTGCTGGGAGAAGACAGTGATAATCGCGGACATTGTTCCGAGCCGTGTCAGCATGATTACAGCACAGCAGGGCACACAATAACATACCCTTTGGCACTGAAAGACAACTGCCTTGTCAGATACTTGGAGGATATTGAATCAATCGGTGTAAAAAGCATAAGAATCGAAGGTCGTTCAAGACGAGCCGAATATACAGCACTTGTAACCGGTATTTATTCGAGAGCAATTCGAGGAGTAGGTTCTCCGTCGCAAGAAGGTATACGAATGCTTCAACGGAACTTTTCAAGACAAGGCTTCACCGACGGTTTTTACACCGACCGAAAAGATGTGAACATACTTGGAAGCAGAGATGAAGAAAAAAGATCGGACACTGCGCTTTTCTCATCTACTCGCAGAAGCTATCTCAACGGAGAGTTCCAACGTGTTCCGATTAGATTCGTAGGGTCAATTAAAGAAGGAAAAAGAATCAAACTTGCCGCTGCAGACGATAAAAAAAATACTGCAGTTGTGTACGGACCTGTACCCGAGCAGTCGTTTCACAAGGAACTGACAACTGCTGTTTTGCAAACAGAACTTCATAAAACAGCAGGAACACCATTTATATGTCTCGGAGTTAAGGGTTCTGTCGAGCCGGGACTAACAACACCAATGTCGGCATTTACAGAAATGCGCCAAGCGGTATTTGCAGAAATACTTGAACAGCGAAAGCCGATACCAATGAGAGCTGAAGGGGAATTTATAGCAAGCAGAGCACCGCTTGATGTAGTCGATACTCTCGAGGATGAAGAGCTTCCTTTTATTGAGTTTAGTCAAGACTATCAGCAAACAGAAAAAAAAGAGCAAAAAAGTAAAAAACCTCCTGCGATAACAGTTTCGCTTTCAAGAGCCGACCAACTCTCCGACGAGCTGGAGGAGCTGGCACCAAGGATTATTTATTTACCCGTCACGGAGTTTGATTATGACTCTCCGAGATTGCAAAAGTTAATAGATAATAAAAATATTAAAGTAGCTGTTACATTACCGCGAATAATACATGACAATGAGAAAAAGAGAATAGCAGGAATGCTGACGAAAGCAAGAAAACTCGGAGTAGAAACAGCACTTGTCGGCAATATTGGGCACATTCAATTTGCAAAAAAACATGGGATGAAGGTTCGCGGCGATTATGGCTTTAATGCATATAACTCAGAGTCGATTTATGTTTTGCAAAAACTCGGATTGAGGTCGGCTACCATTTCGTTTGAATTATCCTTTGCAGAAATCCGTGAGCTTGCAAAACCTATTGACACAGAGCTTATAGCTTATGGTCGCCTGCCGATGATGATAACAGAAAGCTGCATTGTTCGTAACAGCACAGATGCTTGTACATGCGACAGCTTTAGCGGTCTTGTTGATGAGCATGGCGCATTATATCCGGTAGAACCTGATTTTGGTTGTCGCAATGTTGTATATAACTCAAAAAAACTATTCCTGGCAGACAAACGCCGTACAATTACATCACTTGGTGTTTGGGCACAAAGGCTTATGTTTACTACAGAAAACGCAATTGAATGTGTTAATGTACTAAAGAGATACATGGGATTAAACGATTTTACCCCACCCGGACATACACGCGGGATGTACTATAGAGACGAGGAATTATAAGTTAGGAGTTTGATTATTAACCATGAAAGCATTAATTACAAAAAGATCTATCATTATTGCTTCAACGGCACTGTTAATTGCACTAGTGTCACTGGCTTCGGTTACTTTCTTTAATAATGCCGGACCTGTTACCGGTGCAGCAAACGTAATAACCAGACCGGTAAGAGCACTTGCATCAACAGTTGCCGAAACATTTGCTAATATATATGCATCGATATACAGATATGAAACGCTTGTGAGGCGGAATGAAGAGTTGCTTCAAATTATTGCCCGCCAGGAAGCAGACTTCCGTGACTCGGTTGCACTGGCTCAAGAAAATGACCAACTACGCACTCTGCTGCTCTTCCGTGAACGTCATGGGAAATATGCACACGAAATGGCGACACTCGTTAATTGGAACAGTGATAATTGGACTCATTCTTTTATAATTAATAAAGGGTACAATAACTCGGATGTAACTCGCGGAATGGGTATTGCAACAGAGTCCGGTATTCTGATTGGACAAATTACCGATGTTGGAGCAGTGCAGTCAACGGTCAGAACTGTTCTTGATACAACATTTTCTGCTGCTGTTTTCATCGGTGGAGACAATGCTGAAGAATCGGATGGAACAGCAACAGTCAGAGGAGATTTTACTCAAATGCGTAACGGGCTTCTCATAATTGACCAAATCGATAATGACTCAAACGTTATTCCGGGGTCACTTATCGTTACATCGGGACGAGGTGGAAGGTTTCCGGTAGGATTATCTGTTGGTCTGGTTGAAAAAGTGGAGACTCATTCCAGTGGTATAGGTCGTTATGCCACAGTTGCGCCATTAGTTGACTTTGATAACATCCGAACAGTTTTTATTATAACTGATTTTGAAAATCCCGATTAGTGAGTGAATTATGAAGTTTAAGAAACAAGCTCTGGTTATTACAATATTAATCCACACTTTATTTATTATAGTGGTTTACGTTTTTCAAGCTGTTATATTTCCATATATGCGGCTTAGCGGACTGGTGCCGTTATTACTGCCTTTAGCAAGCACAGGAATCGCTCTCTACGAAGGGCAATATACAGGAGGGATTGCAGGCTTGTTCGCAGGGGTTTTGTGTGACATTTCGTTTAATCAACCGGTAGGTATATTTACTATTGTCCTGACAGTAACAGGATTGTTGGTCGGAGCATTCGCAGATGCGTATATTCTTCCCGGGTTTGTAACGTATTTTATAAGCTGTGCAGTTGTATTGGTTTTTTCAACTATTGTACAGATGTTCCCTCTTATATTCCTTGAAATGTACGGTATTCCTTTTCAGGTATTAATTCCGACAGCTATTCAGCAGCTTATATATTCACTTGTTTTTGTAATCCCGCTATGGTTCTTTGTTCGTGCTCTCGGAAAACGTACTGAGCGAACAACATCGCCCGGGCGAGTTCTTTAGGCAAAAGAGAAAGGAAACTGATTTATGCAAAAGATGTATACACCGGCAAGAATAGGAGTGATTTTTGCAATTCTTGCTGTTATGCTTTCAATGTATGTATCCGCATTGTTTGTAATACAAGTACATGACCCGATGCTTCTTGATGAAAACCAAGCTCCGCGCAGATTTATCACTCGCAGGTCAACTATCATCGCTGCTCGAGGCAATATTTATGACCGTAATGGCGTGCTTTTAGCGTCCGGCAGACCTTCGTATAACGTCAAAATCGATTGGCGTGCTCTGCGTGCATCACCGACCCCTAATGAGACGGTTCTGGAGTTAATTTATGCGACAATGGACGAAGGATACACATACTCTGATACATTTCCAATAACTCGTGGTGCTCCGTTTGAATATGTTTCTAATATGTCAAATGTGCAGCGCAACAGACTTCTTGCATACATGGATTTTCACGGCATAGACCCTGAAATTTCTGTTTCTGATTTACTTGCATGGATGCGAAACCATTACAGAATCGATTACACAGTCGGCATTTTAGATGCCAGACTTATTATTGGCGTACGCTACGAGCTTGAAATAAGAGCGATTGTCGGAACAATAACACCTTATATTTTTGCACTTGATGTTGATGCAGATTTCATTTCATATCTTGAAGAGAGAGGCTTAAACGGAGTTTATGCAGAGAGTACTTTTGTTCGCGAATACCCGACAGGTAGTGCGCCCCACATTATCGGATATATCGGAGCGATGACAGCAGAAGAATATGAAAGATTCAAAGAGTTAGGCTATCCAATGGATGCGGTTGTCGGAAAAATTGGTGTTGAATTTGCTTTTGAGGAAACCTTGCACGGCTCGTCGGGTGAGATGGTTACCCGAATGATGGAGGACGGAACTGTCGTTGGAGTCGAAATTTTAAGAGAGCCGGTACCGGGCGACCACGTTATATTAACACTTGATTTATCTCTTCAAATTGCAACGGAGAATGCTTTAAGAACGCAAATTGAACGAATAAACCTTGAACGTGAAATTGCTCGTTTTGAAAGTGAAGAGGAAGAGGAAGAAGATACAACAATTCCGGGTGGAGCTGTTGTTGTTACAAATGTAAACACAGGAGAAATACTTGCTGCTGCATCATTTCCGACCTTCGACCTAAACACTCTTGCCGCAGACTGGACAATGCTCAACAATGACCCCGGTGAGCCAATGCATAACAGAATAACACAAGGCAGATACAGCCCCGGTTCAACATTTAAAATGGTAACTGCTCTTGCAGGGCTACGAAACATCCAGAGAATTACGCGCTACTTCCCAATTGATGATACGGGTAGCTTTAACAGATATGAAGAGCAAGGGTTTGTTGCGAATTGCTGGTTCTTTAATGAGCATAGAGTTGGACACCGTGAGCTTAATATAGTGCAAGCTCTTGAGTGTTCCTGTAACTTCTATTTTCTCCAAGTCGCTGACTGGTTAGGTGCAGCAGAACCGGCATCGATTCTTCTTGCAGAGACAGCTATGGAGTTTGGTCTTGGTATTCAAACAGGACTGGAGATTCCCGAAAGTGCCGGTCGTCTGGCTACGAAAGAAGCTAGAATTGCAGCAACAGGTTATACAGGATGGTATGAAGCAGACAAGCTTCTGGCAGGATTTGGTCAAGGAGACAACCGATTTACACCTGTACAAATGGCGAACTACACAGCAACAATTGCAAATGGCGGAACCTTATATTCGTTATCTATTCTGCGAGCAATCAGAAGCTCAGACTTCTCAGAAGAGCTTTTTGTGACAGAACCCGAGGTTCTTAGTGTAATACCGGAAACTCATTATATAGAGATTATTCAAGAAGGAATGGTAGCTGTTTCCAGAGGCAGAAACGGCACAGCGGCTCGTGTTTTCAGAGACTATCCTATAACTGTTGCATCAAAGACAGGAACTGTGCAAATTGAAGGACGAAGAATGAACGACGGTGTTTTCGTCGCGTATGCACCTGCCGAGGACCCAGAAATTGCTATAGCGATTGTTATCGAAAAAGGTGGTTCGGGAGCAGCAATAATGAACATCGCCAGACTGATATTTGACCACTACTTTGTAACAGAAAGTACATTCGACGCAACACCTTATGGCGAAATGATACCATAACAACGCAAGCATATAGGAAGAGGATCAGAAATTAATGCGAAATAATATTTTCATAAAAGGTGCGAGGGAGAATAATCTAAAGAATATTGATTTGGAGATTCCGAGAGATAAGCTTGTTGTAATGACCGGAATTTCAGGGAGTGGTAAGTCATCTTTAGCATTCGATACAGTTTATGCCGAGGGTCAAAGACGTTATGTCGAGTCACTGTCGGCTTATGCCCGTCAATTTCTCGGTCAGATGGAAAAACCTGATGTTGACTATATAGAAGGTTTGTCACCGGCAATTTCAATTGACCAGAAAACGACAAGCAGAAATCCGCGTTCAACGGTCGGAACAGTCACAGAAATTTACGACTATCTTCGCCTTTTATGGGCGAGAGTAGGTATACCGCACTGCCATATTTGCGGCAAAGAGATTAAGCAGCAGTCTGTTGACCAGATTGTCGATAGTGTTATGACTTTACCTGAAACTACGAGAATTCAAGTCATGGCACCGGTGATTCGTGCTCGTAAGGGTGAATATCAAAAAGTGTTTGAGGATGCCCGTAAAAGCGGATATGTTCGCGCCAGAGTTGATGGAAGCATATATGATTTAACGGAAGAGATTAAGCTTGATAAGAATAAAAAGCACAATATAGAAATTATTGTAGACCGTCTCGTAATAAAAGAAGATATAGCACGACGATTAACAGATTCGGTAGAGACAGCGCTTTCGCTTGCCGGTGGACTTCTGATAATAGATATTGTTGATGATGAACGTGAGTTATTGTTTTCTCAAAATTACTCGTGTGAAGAGTGCGGCGTGTCAATGGAAGAACTGACACCTCGCTTATTTTCGTTTAACAACCCTTACGGAGCGTGCCCCAAATGTACAGGACTCGGCACACAGCTTCGTGTTGACCCTGCGCTAATTATCCCAAATCCGTCAATATCAATCGAAGACGGTGGTATTTCCGCTTCCGGCTGGGGTAATGTAAAAAATGACGGAATTGCAAAAATGTATTTTGAGGCGCTTGCAAAGCGATATAAATTTAAGCTCTCTACACCAATAAAGGACCTTCCGGATGTCATAATGAATATTATCCTTTATGGCACTAACGGCGAGAAGCTGCAGCTCTATTATGACCAACCCCGTGGAAAAGGTGTTTTGACACAGCCGTTTGAAGGGATTGTTAACAATATTGAGCGCAGGTATAAGGAAACGCAAAGTATGTCAATGCGATGGGAGCTTGAAAGCTATATGGCGGAGCACCCCTGTCCCGAATGCAACGGCTTGCGTTTGAAAAAGGAAGTGCTTGCGGTAACTGTTGGCGATATTAATATAGCGGAACTTACTGCTTTGTCAATTACAAAGACAATGGAGTTTATTGACGGGTTGAAGCTTTCTGAAAAACATGAGATGATTGCACAGCGTATTTTAAAAGAAATCCGTGAGAGACTTGGGTTTTTAAAAAGTGTAGGCTTGGAATATCTTACGCTCAGCAGGCAAGCAGGCAGCTTGTCGGGTGGCGAAAACCAAAGAATAAGGCTGGCAACACAAATTGGTTCATCGCTAATGGGTGTTTTATATATTCTCGATGAGCCATCAATAGGGCTTCACCAGCGCGATAACGTAAAACTGCTGAAAATGCTGAGCCGGTTACGCGATTTAGGAAACACATTACTTATTGTTGAGCATGATGAAGAAACAATGCTTGCAGCGGACTATATTGTAGACATAGGACCGGGTGCAGGTGTTCATGGCGGTAAAGTTGTTTGTGCAGGTACTGCCGATGAAATCATGGCGTGTAAGGATTCTGTGACAGGGAAGTACCTGAGCAGAAAAAAACAAATACCTGTGCCGTCAACGCGGCGGAAAGGTAACGGGAAGCTGCTGACAATAGTCGGAGCAGGTGAAAATAATCTGAAGGATTTAACGATATCAATACCGCTGGGTATGATGACAGCGGTGACGGGAGTTTCGGGCAGCGGCAAATCATCATTCGTTAATGAGGTTGTGTATAAAGCTCTTGCTTCAGAGTTAAACGGTGCAAAAACACGCCCCGGAAAATTTGATGCAATTAAAGGAATGGAGTTTCTGGATAAGGTTATTGACATTGACCAATCCCCGATAGGACGCACACCGCGGTCTAATCCTGCGACATATACAGGTGTTTTTGGAGATGTTCGCGATTTATTTGCCTCAACCCAAGATGCACGTGCAAGAGGGTATAAACCCGGTCGCTTCTCTTTTAATGTCCGTGGCGGACGGTGCGAATCGTGCTCGGGTGATGGTCTTTTGAAGATAGAAATGCACTTTTTACCGGACATTTATGTGCCCTGTGATGTCTGTAAAGGTAAGCGGTATAACCGAGAGACGTTAGAAGTGCGATATAAGGGTAAGAATATTCATGAAGTATTAGATATGACGGTCGATGAGGCTTTGGAGTTTTTTGAGAATTTGCCAAAAATCCGTCAAAAGCTTGTTACGCTTGCTGAAGTTGGTCTTGGTTACGTAAAGCTTGGACAACCATCAACAACCTTGTCCGGTGGTGAAGCTCAGCGCGTTAAGCTCTCAACAGAGCTTTGCAAACGCTCGACAGGCAACACATTCTATGTGCTTGATGAGCCAACGACAGGGCTGCACACTGCAGATGTTCACAGACTGATTGAGGTTCTCAACAGGCTCACCGATGCCGGTAACACCGTTGTAGTAATCGAGCACAATCTCGACGTAATAAAAACAGCCGATTATATAATCGACCTCGGACCGGAAGGCGGCGACGCAGGCGGCGAACTCCTCTTCGAAGGCTCCCCCGAAGGTGCCGCCAACTGCAAAAAAAGCTACACCGGCATGTACCTCAAAAAAGTTTTGTGACACAGGGGTGTCAGGGGGACGGTTCTACTGACAGGTTTTTGAGTGGTGTTTTATGGATTTTGAAGCAGGAACTTATGATATAGCTGTTATAGGTGCAGGGCATGCCGGTATAGAAGCAGCCCTTGCTTCTGCTCGCCTAGGTATGAAAACCATCTGCTTCACGATTAACTTAGATGCAGTCGGCAACCTGCCGTGCAACCCCAATATAGGCGGCACAGGTAAAGGGCATCTCGTCCGCGAGCTTGATGCATTAGGCGGCGAAATGGCAAAGTGTGCCGACAAAGCTTGCATACAGTTTCGTATGCTAAACCGCGGCAAAGGTCCTGCCGTCCACTCCCTGCGAGCACAAGCCGACAGGCGAAAATACCAAGAACTAATGAAGCACACCCTTGAACTCCAAGAAAACCTCACCCTCCGCCAAGCCGAAATCATCGACATCGGAACAACCTATCTTCTCACACCAACTCCCCACGTTACCTACGTCAAAACCACCACAGGTGCTATCTTCCGCTGCAGTGCGGTTATTATTTGCACAGGCACATATCTCAATGGTGCAACCATTGTTGGCGAAGCGATTACCGAGGGTGGACCTGATGGTATGTTTGCTTCGACAATTTTGGGTGGGCGGCTTCGTGAAATGGGGCTGAACTTGCAGAGGTTCAAGACGGGAACACCTGCAAGGGTTAATGCACGCAGTGTTGATTTTTCAAAACTGGAAGTGCAAAAGGGAGACGAGCCGCCACCTCCGTTTTCGTTTGAAACAACTGAGTTGTTAGAAAACCAAGCCGTTTGTTATTTGACATACACAAACGAGTTGACGCACGATATCATTCGGCGAAACCTGCATAGAAGTCCTATGCACTCGGGAGCACTTGACGGAACAGGAGCAAGATACTGCCCGTCAATCGAAGATAAAATCGTGCGGTTTGCAGATAAAAATCGGCATCAGATATTCTTAGAGCCGATGGGGTTAAACACCGAAGAGATATATTTACAAGGCTTTTCTTCGTCAATGCCTGAAGAAGTACAGCTTGAAATGATTCGCTCAGTGCCGGGGCTTGAAAAAGCTGAAATCATGCGTCCTGCTTATGCAATCGAATACGACTGCGTTGACCCGCTTGAGCTTTTGCCGACACTGGAAACGAAGAAAATATCAGGTCTGTATGGAGCAGGGCAGTTCAACGGCTCAAGCGGCTATGAAGAAGCCGCTGTTCAAGGTTTCGTAGCAGGCGTAAACGCCGCCTTAAAACTCAAAGGTGAAGAGCCGTTAATAATCAGCCGTAACGACGGCTATATCGGGACGCTCATCGACGACCTCGTCACAAAAGGCACAAACGAGCCTTACCGCATGATGACCTCCCGCACCGAACACCGCCTACTCCACAGACAAGACAACGCCGACATCCGATTATCCCACTTCGGAAATCGCGTCGGACTCATCTCAGACGAACGTCACAACCGTGTGCTCGAAAAATACAAAAAAGTCGAAGATGAAATCACCCGACTCGAAACAACATTTCTTCCACCAACAGAAGAACTAAAAAAACTGCTGGAAGAACACAACATGCCAAACGCAGAAAATGGCATAAGCCTCGCAGCCCTGCTCCGCAGACCAAAAATCTCGTACGACGACCTTGTTATTCTTGAAAGACAAGGGGACGGAGTCCCTGTCCCACCCTCCTGCTTCTCGCCTGTAATCAAAGAACAAGTCGAAATTCAAATAAAATACGCAGGCTATATTGAGCGGCAACAACGTCAGCTTGAAGAACTGATACGAATGGAAAGCCACATCATACCTGATGACATCGACTATGACTCGCTCCAAGCCCTGCGCATCGAAGCAAGGCAAAAACTAAACGCAGTGCGCCCCCAAAACCTCGGTCAAGCAACCCGCATCTCAGGCGTCTCCCCCGCCGACGCCACCGCCCTAATGGTATATTTAAAAAGCTTGTAAATTAATAATAAAATGAAAGCAGGACAATTAAATGAGTAACTATGAAAACGCAATAAACATCATGGCCGAACGGTTCGGTAAAGACAGCCTTATAGCAATAGCGACAACAGACGGAAAGCGTATGCATAATCGCATGGTTGATGCCCTATTTATAAACGGTGCATTTTATGTCAGCACGTATGCGCTTTCTAACAAAATGAAGCAAATCGAATCAAACCCCGAAGTTGCTGTTTGTGCTGTTGACTGGTTTAGCGGTCATGGTATTGCAAAAAATCTCGGGTGGGTTTTAAAACCGGAAAACGCCGAAATGAGAACAAAACTCCGTGAAGCCTTTGAATGGTATGACCATGCAAATAATGAGCAGGACGAAAACAGCTGTATACTCGAAATTCGTCTAACAGACGGAATGTTGATTAAAGACCACCATGCATTTCGTTATCAAGTCGATTTCACCAATAAATCAGCATTACTAAGTGAAAACTGGGGCGAATTCAAGTAATAAGGAATTGGTAGCAATTTCTAAAGTAATTATTATTTTATACTATCCAAAAACTCACTTGGAGTCATTACCATAGGTTCAACAGGAAAATGCTTTTTATTACCTGTTATTAATATAGCATTTGCCGTAATAGCTGTGTCGTAGAAAACACGGTCATCTTCATCAATCATTGGTACAGAACTTATATTCGCTTCGACCAAAGTGCCTTTATCTACTATCATATCAATTGCCGCACGCTGAGCTTCAATTGAAAAACCAAGCCTTTCTCTCGAAAGTACATCTTTATACTCATTCAAAATACTATCGTTGTAAATTAAATCCAATTTATCGTCAGATATTAATTCAATTATTTTTGCCGGCTTCCCCAAGCTGACTAAAGCCGCTGAAATTATTATATTTGTGTCGAGGACAACAGAACTCACTTTTTAC
>Ga0123356_10000607_pt1 | contig 39554 bp, 37 predicted proteins | sample TergutEmb28metaG_2_FD_92546 | JGI IMG/M metagenome (GOLD analysis project Ga0123356, IMG submission 92546) | Embiratermes neotenicus P3 segment gut microbial communities from Petit-Saut dam, French Guiana - Emb289 P3 | ecosystem: Host-associated > Arthropoda: Insects > Digestive system > Gut ...
GCGCTCCAACACATCTTGGGGCGGGTTGGACACCATGGAGTCCGTGTAATCCTCGCCCATCAGCTCGATGGCGCCGGTGTTGGGGATCGCATAACCTACGTACTCGTAATTCTGCATCGCAATTTCCGGCTCACAAAGGAAGTCGATTAGCATCTGGGCCTCCACCGGGTTCCTTGAGCTGGCGGGAACACACATGGCGTCAAAAAACAGATTGGAGCCTTCCAGCGGCACCACATAATCCAAATCCGGGTTTTCGTCCATGCAGTACTGGGCGTCGCCGCTCCACACCAGGGCCAGGGCGGCTTCGCCGGCGATCATCTTGTCCTTCACCTCGTCTACCACATAAGCCAGCACCAGGGGGCTTTGCTCGATGAGGGACTGCTTGGCGGCCTCCAGCTCGTCTGGATCGACGCTGTTCATCGAATACCCCAGGCGCTTGAGGGCGATGCCGATGGAGTCCCGGGCGCTGTTGAGCATCAGGATGTCGTAGGCGTAATTCTCGTCCCACAGGGCATCCCAGGAGGTGGGGGGCTCCGGCACCATGTTGGTGTTGTACAGGATGCCTACCGTACCCCAAGTATACGGAACGGAATAAGCCTGCTGCGGATCGTACACCTGGTTCAAAAACCGGGGATCGGTGTGCTGCATCGCGTTGGGCATGGCGGACAGTTCGATGGGCAGCAGCATCTCCTCGCGGATCATGCGCTCGATCATGTAATCAGAAGGGAACACCAAATCGTAGCTGGTGGCGCTCCGTTTGAGTTTGGTATACATGTCTTCGTTGGTTTCGTACATCTCGTAGTTGATGCGGATGCCGGTGCGGGCGGTAAATTGATCCAGGGTGTCCATGTCGATGTAATCGCCCCAGTTGTACACGTTCAGGGTTACGCTGGCCGAGGCCAGGGTTGCCGGAACCACCAGCAGGATAAGGGCCAGGGTTGCTACAAACTTTTTCATATGGGGATCTCCTTTCGGGTTTTTTTGTTCTGTTGCTTAAAGTTGGGTAGGTTTATGATGATCAGCAGCGTGAGCACCACCACAAAGATAACCGCGGATAGGGCGTTCAGTTTGGGGGATATGCCCCGCCGGGCCATGGAAAAGATGGTGATCGATAGGTTGGTAACGCCCGGGCCGGTGGTAAAGAGGCTGATGACAAAATCGTCGATGGACAGGGTAAATGCCAGCAGGAAACCACTGAACACGCCGGGCATGATGTCGGGCAGTATCACGCGGCAAAAGGCCTTAAAGGGGGTAGCGCCCAGGTCTTGCGCCGCCTCGGCCAGGTGGGGATCCAGCTGCCGTAGCTTGGGCAGCACGGAAAGAACAACGTAGGGGATACAAAACGCTACATGAGAGAGCAGCAGGGTTACGAAACCCAGCTCCATCCGCATGGCCGCGTACAGCATTAGCAAGGATACGCCGGTTACGATCTCGCTGTTGAGCATGGGCAGGTTCGCCAGCGACAGCATGGCCTGGCGCAACCCCTTGCGCCGCAGTTGATACAGGCCGATGGCGCCCAGCCCGCCGATCACCGTGGAGATGGCCGCTGCCGACAGGCCAATCACCAGCGTATTGCGCAGTGCGGTAAGGATCTGCTGGTCGCGAAGCAACTCGGCGTACCAATGCAAAGAGAAGCCGCCCCACAGGCCCCGGGACCTGCCCGCGTTAAACGAAAATACAATCAGCAGCACGATGGGCGCGTACAAAAAAAGCATGATGAGGGACATGTAGCTACGCTTTAGGAGCCGCATCACCAGATACGCACCTCCTTTTGCCCCTTCTCCTCGGGATCGGCCCGGTTGATGGCGTACATAAACGCCAATACAATCACCATCACCAGCAGAGACATGGCCGCGCCGAAGTGCCAGTCGTTGGCACGGGTAAACTGTTGATGGATGATGTCGCCCACCAGGGGCACCTTGCCGCTACCCAAGAGCTGAGAGATGACAAAAGCCGTAACCGATGGCACAAACACCATGGTGATCCCCTCCAGCACGCCGGGCAGGGAGAAGGGCAGGGTGATCCGCCAAAAGGCTTTCCGTGGGTTGGCGCCTAGGTCGGCGGCGGCATCCAGCTGGCTGTGATCGATCTTTTCCATCACCGAGTACAGGGGCAGCACCATAAACGGCAAAAAGTTGTACACCATGCCCAGGATCACCGCGCCCTCACCCAGGAATATGATGGGCCTTTCCCGGCCCAATGCCATCAGCAGTTGGTTGATCAGCCCGGTTTTTTCCAACAGTGACATCCAGGCGTAGGTGCGCAGCAAAAAGTTCATCCACATGGGCAGTATGATGAGCATGAGTAGCAGGTTGCGGTGCTTAAAGCCCTTGCTGGTAAGGATCATCGATATGGGATATCCCAGCAGCAGGCAGATCACCGTGGTAACAAAGGCGATGTAGAGCGAACGCCACAGGAGCCGAAGGTACATCTCATCCGCCAGGCGGCGGAAGTTATCCAGCGAAAAGCTGGCTTGGGTTTGGTGAGGCGGCCACTGGCTTACGGTTCCGTCTTCTAGTTGATAGGCAACGGTGCCGTCGGCCAGTTCGATCTGGGTATACGGCACCGGGGCTTCCACGGTAACGCCGTAGTACACCACCAGCCCCAGGGGGATCAGGATAAAGATGACCAGCCATAGCCCAAAGGGAAGCAACAATCCTCTGCTTCGCACAACATCACCCCCTTTACATCAGGCCCTCTTCTTCCTCGTCATTCTCCCGTACATAATCGCTTTTGTGCATGATGTGGATATCCGATGGGGCTACAGTCACCAGCACTTCCGCGCCTGGCTCCCGGGCATGGGTGGAATGCACCAGCACCACATCCTCGCCCACCAACACGCGCATCTCGTAGTGCACACCCTTAAACAGTGTGGACAACACCGTACCCTGCGGCGCGCCGTCGATTCCGGCTTCGGCTGGTTTGAGCTTGACGTCCTCCGGCCGCAGCACCACGTCGATGGGCACATTTTGGCCAAAACCCTTGTCTACGCAATTAAACTCGCAGCCCAAAAAGATGGCGCGTTTGTCCTTTACCATGGTGCCGGCGTAGATGTTGCTTTCGCCGATAAAATCCGCCACAAAGGCGTTTTTCGGCTCGTTGTAGATGTCTTGCGGGGTGCCGATTTGTTGAATCTCGCCGCCGCGCATCACCACCACGGTATCCGACATGGTGAGCGCCTCCTCCTGATCGTGGGTTACGTACAAAAAGGTGATGCCGCTCTCTACTTGGATGCGCTTAAGCTCGCCCTGCATCTCCTTGCGAAGCTTTAGGTCCAGCGCGCCCAGGGGTTCGTCGAGCAACAACACGTCGGGTTTGTTGATCAGCGCCCGGGCGATGGCCACCCGCTGCTGCTGCCCGCCGGACAGGGTTTTGACCGACCGCTTCTCGAACCCGGATAGGTTCACCAACTCCAGCATCTCAAGTACCCGGCGGGCGGTTTTTTGGCGGTCTTCTTTGCGCATGTCGGGCCCAAAGGATATGTTTTGGGCCACGTTCATGTGTGGAAACAGCGCATACCGCTGGAACACCGTGTTGATGTTGCGCCGGTAGGGCGGCAGATTGACGATGCTTTTGCCGCGGTACAGCACGTCGCCGCTGGTAGGTTTTTCAAACCCGCCCACGATACGCAACGTGGTGGTTTTGCCGCAGCCCGAGGGGCCAAGCAGCGTTAAAAACTCGTTTTGATCGATGTACAGATTGACGCCCTTAAGGGCCTCGTATCCGTCGCCAAACACCATGCGCAAGTCTTGGAGCACGATGAGATGATCTTGCATCTTGCCACCCCTTTGGAATGGAGAATTAGGATTTCTTTACGGCGTCACCATCATGATTAGCGATGTGTATTCGTCCCCATGCTCCACCATCAACATATATATGATGCCGTCCCGGCTGTCCACGCAGACTAAAAAATCACCATCTTCGTCCTCGCGCAAGTTGGCGCGCAGGCCATCCATAAATGCGCGCGCATCCCCGGCGGACCAGCTTGGATCGATAACCTGCGCCGCGATGGCGAAGAAGGGCATCGCCTCATCAAAAGTGATGTCGCTTGCTGTGGCAGTGAGATAGAAATGCAGCGTGCCGTCCTGCGGATCAAGCGTGTGTCCCCATTCCATGCCGGCCATCGGGGTGTACACGTACCACTCGTCATAGACTACATAGGGCTCCTCCGGCAAAAGCGTATAGCCGGCTTCCTCGCAGGCCTGGCGAAAGCGGTGGTACGCCGTACCGGCGCTGAGCGCGTTCACGCGGCCGTCCTCTTGCTGCTCGTCATACAGGCTCTGCCGCATCGCCAGCAGGCCAAGCGTCCCATCCGATTCCATCAGCATGAAGTGGGTGTTGTAATACCACATACGGCTGGTTTTCCCGCCCGGCGCTTCAACCGTCTGCTCCAGCAGCGTTTCGTACATCGCGTCGATCTCGTTTGCTTCCAAGTGTGGGTCAATGGCGAACGCCAGCGCGAAAAACAGCCCCGGTATGTACTCCTGCAACGGGCTGCCGGGATACATAAATATCCCCTGGCCGCCGAACACATCGCCTGCGTAGATTTCCACCCACACCGCGTCCTCCGCCAACTCGCGGATAAACTGCAGCCCGGCGGGATCGTTGGTGTCCCATTCACCGGTTGAATCCTCCGCCAGCGTGAGCCCTATATGCCCGGCGATTGACCGGAACCGGCTATACACCGCATCCAATCTGGTTCTACTGGTTCCTTTCGGTTCCTCATACGGTTCCACGGGCAGTACCGCGAGCGTGGGGCCTTCCTCGCCGTGTTCCAGCGTGGTAAGCGAAAAGCGCCACCGCCCGTAAAACACCACTCCTAAATACACGTCCGGCATGTCTTCCGCCACCGGTCTCATATCGAATGCCAATTCCTCCATCAGTTCATACGAGATTTCTTCGGTCAGCGCGGGTTCCACGGCACGCATACAGTCCTGGAAGATTGCCCAGAGCTCGTTTCCATCAAAGGAATCGTTGCTCGCGGAGCCGCAAAGGTACATGGGCCATTCTTCATTTTCGTCATGATAGAATGCCTTGAATACGAAATCGCCAAAGGGCTCGTAGACACTGCCGCCGGTTTCGCTGGTTGTCGCTTCTCCGGGGAGCGTCGCTTGCATGCCGCGCTCCAGCCGAAGGGCTGCAAAGCGTTCGAATGCGGCTAAGGCTTCGGTTTGCGCGGGGTTTGGATCCGTATCGGCGGCAAAGACGGCCATCGGCAACACACAGGCGCAGCACAGGCACGCGGCGAGCAGCATACAAATGATTTTTCGCATACGATCACCTCTTCCTCTTACGTTAAAACGTGGGCGGAGTGCTCACCCACAGCACGCTGGCTTCGGTTTTACCGGTGTTTTCCAGCCAATGCCGGGCGTCGGGCGTAAAGGAGAAACTGTCGCCCTTGCGGGCCTTCCATGCGCGTTCGCCCACGGTCAGTTGTACGTTTCCGGCCAGCACGTAGCCGAATTCCTCGCCCACATGGGGCATATCCACCTCGCTGCGGCCACCCGGCTCCAGCACCAGCAGAATGGGCTCCATGTCCTTCTTTTGTGCGTTGGGGATGAGCCAGTGGATTACCGAACCCTGCTCCGGGAATTCTTTGATGAATACGTCTTCTTTGCGGAAAACCGGCTTTTCGGCGATTTCTCCGGCAAAAAACTCACGGAAGCTGGAGCCTAGGGTGGTGACGATATCCTCCAGCGTGGACAGGGAGGGCGACGTTTGGTTGCTCTCCAATTGGGAGATGAATCCCTTCGAAAGCTCGCACCGGTCGGCCAGTTCCTTTTGGGTAAGGTTATTGCGCAGCCGAAGGCTCTTGATTTTACCCCCGATGTTTAGCTCCATAAAACCACCTACTTTGGTTTGATCGTACATAACTTTGAGTTTGTGCGAGCGAAACTTATTAAAGCATATGGCGAGGCTGTTGTCAAGAGTTACTGAACAAAAAGTTTACCATCGATTTTGCGTCACAAAGATATGTTATACTGTTATCGCTTTGATTAAATAGGAGGTTCTCCTCATGAAAAACCTATCTCTAGGCCAAGCCCGCCGGCTTTCCCTGCTGCGCTGGACGCTGCCCCGTGCACCTGCGTCCAACGCTCATCAGGCCATACAAGAGGCGTACAACCGGCTTTTCGCCCAGCACCGGGTGGTGGGCGGTGCGGTGTCCCTGGTAAGGCGGGGCAAGTTGCTGGCCACATTCACCTATGGCAACGCACGGTTGGAGCTCCCCATACCCGTAGCCCCTGACACACTGTTCCGCATAGCATCGGTTTCAAAAACAATCGTCGCCATGGGCGTGATGGCCCTGGTGGAGCGCGGTTTGCTAACGTTGGACGCAGATATCGGCGAGACGCTGGGCTATCCTGTGCGCAATCCAGCCTTCCCCGATGTGCCCATTACCCTGCGGCAACTGCTGACCCACACCTCCGGCCTGCGGGATGCCCCGGTGTACGAAGGCCCCGGCATTTCCGGGGCGCTCACCCTCAAACAGATGCTTTCGCCACCCCATGTGGCGCGCTGCTTTGCGCCCGTGCCGCCGGGGGAGTCCTTCCATTATAGTAATTTTGGAGCAGGCATCGTGGGTTCTGTGATGGGTGTGGCCACAGGCGCGCATTTTGATGATACGCTGCAAGCATCTTTGTTTGAACCCTTGGGCGTCACGGGCAGCTTTCTTCCCCAGCGTATGCTTCCTTTTGTGGATAGGCTGGCCAGTGGGTATCGGGTTTCCCTTTTGCCGCGCCCAACCCGCATCGCCTACGACGCGCCCGCCCTGGCTGCCGCCCCGTTGCCAATCCCCGATCCCGAACGGGACTTTGCTCACGCGCCGGGCCGCCTGCTGATCTCCATGCCCGGCTTAACCAAGCTGCTGCGCTTGCTGGGCTCGGATGGAGAGGTCGACGGCGCGCGGGTGCTGTCGCCAGCGAGCATGGACGAGCTGCGTGCGGTACAAGATCATCGCGGTTCGGTGACCGGGCGGGCAGGGCGTGGGCTGGGGGTATCGTATTGCCCGCAAGTGATGGGCCGTGAGATGGTGATGGGCCACCAGGGCGTGGCCTACGGAAAAAACTGCGAGATGTGGATTGATCCCGCCACGGGCGACGGCGTGGCCATGGCTACGAACGGGGGATTGTTGTTTGCTACAAACAAGCTGGTGCATTGTGGGTGGGGGGCGGCGCGGTTGGGGTTTGAGGTGTTGGAGAGACTTGAGTAACTCAGATGTGGATTTCAAAAGCGAAAAATGCAAATTATGTTGACAATGTACATACACATGCGGAATAATATGGGAAACAAGTCTTTTGTAGATTTGTTGATCATTGGATTACGGGGAGGCAATGATGAATACAAATATTGCAATTTCTGAGAAGATCCGGCTTATCGATCAAGCAGATAGATATGCTAACGAAATCATTGATTGGTGGATAGATAAAACCCAACCCAAAGCTGCTACCCAATATTGTGGTCTACAGCCTGTTCCAGCTGAGAAGTTTGATGAACTAATTCAGTTTTATGATTCATCAGTAAAGACACTTGCTCAAAGCATTTCGCCTGTGTGGGCATTAACTGTATGCATTGCCATTATTGAGAATGTAACTAATGGTCTAAGAGAAGAGGAAGTTGAAACAGAAATTCATTTGGTTGCTAAAACAGCTATTGTGTATTTCTATGGGCAAAAAACCCGAGACTTCCAGATGGATAATAATGCAAACCGAATAAAAGAAATGTTCATAAATATTGCTCTTCTTCACAATTTGTTTACCCTAAGCAAAATGCTTGAGGTTGTTCCAGATAAAGACATTATTTTTATTAATAACTCCGTAAGGATTGGTGAAGCAAATAGAGAATTTTTTGATCAATACAAAAAAGCAATGAAGGATAGAGGCGCTCGGCAAAGATCGGCATTTACTAATACTAGATTAATGAAAAAGTATGCAGGAGCATACATAAGTGGAGTTAAGAGAGTATTAGACGGTGAAAATCCTCGCGATATTCAGGTTTTTGAGGACTCCATCTTTTCGATCTTTCCCCCAATAGAGAAGCTAGAGGGAAGCAGGGAATTATGGATTTATCTTTGGCACGTTGTCATGGTTTTCTGCGAAGTGTTTTCCAATAGCCAGTATAAGTCTCGAATTTGGATTCTTGACAGGTTTTCAGAAGAATTAGATGTTGATGATCTTGTTTGGACAAGGAAATGGAATAATGAGTATATGCATAACAACTCATTTACGCTAGTACATTCCAATCGCATTATTGAGCGCCCCATAATAAGAATCTCGGAGTATAATGACGGTTTGTTTGCTACCTCGGAAGGATTATTGGGAGATGCAATCAATTTTCGTGTAGAGGATAGTATTTTTGCCTATACAATTGAAGATAATGACGCACGTAACAAGCATTGGGGGATTACTATCCGTGATACATTGGCTCTTGAGTTTGAGCAGAAAGTTCAAGGAAAGCTTAGCCAAAATGGTTTTTTTGCCGCTGGTGTCAGCAGAGCGGGCGCATGGAGTGTAAATAATCGACCTGTACAAATCTGGAGTGGTGACAAAAATCAAATAGATGTTCTAGCATTCAAGGAAGGAACGAATACTTTGTTCTTAATTGAGTGCAAGTTGCTAGATGATTTCAAGACTATAGAAAGGATATGCTCATTGTATAAAAAGGTATTGTTTCGTCTTGATGAATGGACGCCTGTTGCCCAATTGCACTGTAGCATACCAAATATTTGCGCATCTTTTTCAAATGATGGATTGAAAAACAAATTAAAACGACTAAGATTTCCGGTGAAAATTGTGCCGATCATCGTTACAGATATTAAGTTTCCACTTTACCCTGATTTTTCTGTATTTCCTGATGAACGCGCGAATATTAAACTTTGTTGCATTGACGAATTGTTATCAATTGTCAAGAACTATTGAGCCAGTTCAATTCCAGCATTAGTCGGGTTTCTTGGTTATTAAGTATCTTTTGCTTTTCTCTACTCCCCCCACCCATCATAAAACTCACCTTCCAACAGCGTCTCCGCCCGCCCATCGGTAACCCGCGCCAGCAGCGCCAACAGCTCGGGCGCGTCGGCCTCCCGCACGCGCAGTGTAAGCGTCACACGGTCGGTAAACTCCTGCTCCTCGACCACACAGGGCGCGGAAGCCAGTGCGTGGTTGGTCCGGTCCCATTGGGGATAAGGTATCTCAACCAAATAGCGATGCGTGTGGCGCATCACCACGACGCCTGCGGCATCCAGCGCCATGGACGAGCCTTTTGCATACGCACGGGTAAGCCCGCCCGCGCCCAGCAGCACGCCGCCCCAATACCGCACCACCACCACCGCGCAGTCCACCACGCCCCGTGCGCGCATCACGTTTAGGATGGGCATACCGGCAGTGCCGCCGGGTTCGCCGTCGTCGCTGTAGCGCATGATGCCTGCGTTGCGTCCGATGATGTAAGCGTAGCAGTGATGGCCCGCATCTTTATACTGCGCCCGAATCTGTGCCAAAAAGGCCAAAGCCGCCCCTTCATCGGCCACAGGCGAACCGCAGCCGATAAAGCGCGACTTTTTTTCGATAAAGGCATCCTGCCCCGGCGTGCGGAGCGTTTTGTACGACGTCATTCGGCCACAGGCAGAACACTTGGGCGGGTGATATCCAGCGGGCTGAGAATCGCGCTGTTAATGTGATCCTCGAACGCATCATACCCGTGTTCGCGGTTATAATGTAACTCGTCCTCATAAATCGGTACCATTTGGTAAAAGATCACGTTCTTGCCATCTGGTAAAGTTGCCGTCAGGCAATCTGTCTCAAACGCTTTGGGGTGGGTCAAAACCACCGAACACAATTTTGTGTTTTCGGCAAAAGGCGTGTTTTCAGCATCCGCGCTCATGGTGTGACCAACGCCGAGCCAAGTATTGTTGGAAATCGGCAACCGGGCAAGCGCTTTTAGGAATTCGATGGGCCAGTAGTTCATGGGATCATCCAGGTTTATTATGTCCCAGTTTGGAGGCAGGATAACAAGATACTCTGCCCGTGTGGGGAAATACGGCTGCCAAGTCAGAGGCACATTCATTTCATACGCGCCAGCACCCCAAGTAACCAGAGTGTAGTAATTCCGCTCTGGCGTGGGCTGGATTACGATGACATCCAAATGAATATCGGGCGACACAATTTCATGCAATACGGTTTCATAATCACCGAAGTACTCTATGATGTGCGCTTCAATCGCGTTCATTTCTTCCTCCGAATATAAAAACGTCTCATCAGCAACGGCATTTAGATGCGCTCCAAGTGCATTGATGATGGCAAAACACAGAAAGGCCACTACGCCTAGGCGGCCCGATTTTGCCGAGCATTTTTTCAGCCCATCGTACAATCTCATTCAAATCTCTCCCTTGATTTCACTCTGCTAACATCACGCGGCAGTAGCTCTTTTTGCCTTTGCGCAGCAGCAACCCCTCAGAGGCAAAGTCCTCCGCGGACACGGTGCGGTTGACGTCGGTGATCTGCTCGTCGCCGATGTACACGCCGCCGCCCTGCACCAGCTTGCGGGCCTCGCTGTTGGAGGCCGCCAGCCCGGCCCGCACCACCAAGGTGGTGAGCCGCCCGTCCTGGGCCAGCTCTTGGGCGGTTACTTGAGTGGTGGGCACGGCTTTTGCATCCCCGCCGCCACCAAACAGCGCAGCCGCCGCTTTTTGCGCCGCCTCGGCCTCGGCCTCGCCATGGATGATCTTGGTGACTTCATAAGCCAGCACCCGCTTGGCGTCGTTGATTTGCACATCCTTTAGCGCGCCCAGGCGGCGCACTTCGTCCATGGGCAGGAAGGTAAACAACGCCAGGTAGCGTTGCACATCGGCATCCATCACATTGCGCCAGTATTGGTAAAAGTCGTAGGGGCTTACCCGGGCGGGATCCAACCATAACGCCCCAGCCTCGGTTTTCCCCATCTTGGAGCCGTCGGCGTTGGCGATCAGGTTAAAGGTGACCACATATGCCTCCTGCTGCTCCTTGCGGCGGATTAGGTCGGCGCCGCCCAACATGTTGCTCCATTGATCGTCGCCGCCCACCTGCAGGCGGCAGCCGTAACGCTGGAACAGCTGCAAAAAATCGTAGGACTGCATGGGCATGTAGGTGAATTCTAAAAACGAAAGACCCTTTTCCATCCGCGCCTTGTAACAATCAGCGGTGAGCATACGGTTGACCGAGAAGTGTGCGCCGATTTCCCGCATAAAATCCAGGAAGTTGAGGCTGCGCAACCAGTCGGCATTGTTCACCAATAGGGCCTTGCCTTCGGAAAAATCGAGAAAGCGGGCGGCCTGCTTTTGAATCTTGCGGATGTTTGCATCGATTTGCTCCACGGTGAGCATGGAGCGCATGGCGGTTTTGCCCGATGGATCGCCGATCATGGCGGTGCCGCCGCCCATGAGGGCGATGGGCCGGTGACCGGCCCGCTGCATGTGGGCCATCGCAAAAAAGGGCAGGCAGTGGCCGATGTGCAGGCTATCGGCAGTGGGATCGGTGCCCTCGTAAAAGGTCACTTCCTCCCGCTCGAACAACTTATACAGCTCTTCCTCAAACGTAATCTGCGCGATAAAGCCGCGCTCTTTTAGGGTGTCTAGTATATGCATGTGCGTATCCTCCTAATTTTCCACTTTCCACTTTCAATTTTCCATTTCGTATATTACTTCGCGCAGCGTGCGCATGCCGGTGTCGATCTGCGCCGGGGTGCTGTTGGAAAAGTTAAGCCGCAGGGTGTCTGTGTGGCCGCCGTCGCAAAAGAAGTGGGTGCCCGGTACAAAGGCCACGTTCTGTTCGATGGCCTGCTGAAACAGAACCGTGGCATCCAGGCTGCCTGGAAGCTGTGCCCACAGAAACAGACCGCCCTGCGGCTTGGTATATCGTATGCCCTTGGGGAAGGCCGCCAGTTGATCCAACATGGTGTGCATGCGCGCCGCGTACATGGCGCGGATGTTGGCAAGGTGGGCTGGCAGCCGCCCGTCGCGCAGGTATTCGGCCACGATGGCTTGGGTAAGCGTGCTGGTGTGCACGTCGGTGCTTTGTTTGCCGATCACTGCCTTGCGCAGCAGATCCGGGCGGCAGGTGAGGGTACCGCAGCGTAGGCCCGGCGATATAATCTTCGAAAAACTGGACAGGTGCGCCACCCAGCCCTCTTGATCGTAGGATTTGATGGCCGGCAGCGGATCGCCCGCGTAACGCAGGTCGCGGTAAGGGTCGTCTTCCAGCACCAGTACGCCGTGCCTTGCGGCCATCTGGGCCAAGGGGGCGCGCCGCTCGGCGGCCAGGGTGACGCCGGTGGGGTTTTGGAAGGTGGGGATCACGTAGAGTATCTTGGGTTTATGTTGGCGGATCAGCCGCTCCGCATCATCCAGCAGCAACCCGCCGCCATCGGTAGGCACGGGGATCAGCCGGGCCTGATACAGCCGGAAAGCCTGCAGCGCGCCCAGGAACGAGGGGTTTTCCACCAGCACCACATCGCCGGGATCGATCAAGGCTTTGGCGATCAGGTCGATGCCCTGGGTGGAGCCGGTGATGGGCAGTACCTCTTCCGGGCGGGGCCGGAAGCCTAGCTGCTCGAACCAGCCGCACAGGGCCTCCTTCAGCGGCCCGTACCCCTCGGTGGCCCCGTACTGTAAGATGGCCTTGCCATCCCGGGCCAGCACCCGCTCGGCCAGGGCGGCCACTACGCCTTCCTCCAGCGTGTCCGAGGCCGGATTGCCGCCCCCAAACGAGATCATGCCCGGCTTGCCCAGCAAACCGAGTATCGCCCGTATGGCGCTGCCCGTCACGCCGTCAAAACGGCTGGCAAAACGCAACTCTTGATTCTCCATGCTCAACTCTCCATTCTCCACTAAAAAAGCGCCCCCGATCCTACGATCAGAAGGCGCTGGTTGCGCGGTACCACTTCCGTGCGAACGCGCCTTGCGGCGGCGTCCCTCGTGAACCCATGATCATGATATCCATGCCCATGGGTTCGGCGCTGTATCCGGCGCACCGGTTCCGCTCCGGGGTGTAGGTTCCGCGTTCCTGCCGTTTCCTTGCACCAACCGGAAACTCTCTGTGGGCGGATGATAACGCGGCTTGGCTCCCATCATTGCGTGATTTTGCTATAGTATAGGCGGGGGATGTGGGAATGTCAACGTTTTTTTGCGTGAATCAGTCAAAATCAATTTCGCCGGTTTCGCCCAAGAACACCCCGCGCTCTGCCGGGGACAGGGGCAGGAGTTCGTTGGCCAGGGCATTTACCGCCTCCAGGCCCAGCGCGAGTTGTATGCTCATATCCTCTTCCTCTTCATCCCAACGCAGTAGCCAGAATGGTTCCTTTGGGGTACCGCGGACTTTTAGGTAACCGGATTTTTCACGCCCACGTTCATCCATGATTTGCACACGAATAATGGAATCATATGGCAGAAGGCCTGTTGAAGCGACATAATCCGCCACATGAGCATCCCGTTCCTCCGGCGCCAGCGGGGCGCAAATATCGTACAAGGCTTCGTATTCTGCCCGCGTTAATTTATACCAAAACCATGCGTTATTACCATGCCGTTCGGCCCGGTACATTTCCCGATTATGCTCCATCATCATGCATGTTTTGTGATTGTTCTCGTACCTCAAGCCTTCAAACCATATCTCGCTTCTGGTTTTCCGCCGCGATAAAAAGGCTTCCACCTCGCCTCTTCGTTCGGCGAGTTCATCGCCGGTGAGTTCATCTGCCGGCTGTACGCACATTGCCGCCAGTTCTATAAATTCCGTGAGCGCCTCCACGAAGTCTTCGTCCGGAATCGAGCCTTGCCAAAATAAACCGTCTCCACTATAGTAGAATAGAGCCCTTGTATACATAGGGAATTTAAGACATAAAACGGCCGGCTCTCCAAGCGGCGCGTACAGTTCCAACCAGTTGCGGTCCTGAGGTGTGGGGGGAATGGACTCATGATCCTGGTAGAGCACCAGCCACTCCAATCCATCTTCCTTGTTGCGGTAGCGCATATGCCCTTCGGGGTTATCTATTGGTTCAATCACGTCTTCCAAGCCTGGGGGGATGATTCCTTCGCGCAGCGATTCAATGACATGGCGATTTGCGTACAATCCCATGATCCGTTCACTGATTGTATTTTCGTTGGCGGATGCTTGCGCAGGCGCAACGCAAGCCACACATGCCAGCACCGTGAGTAAGGCTGTTATCCGGCGCAGCGATGTTTTGCTTGTCATGTTGTTTGCCCTCCAAATCTTATTTTCCGCTCAACCGCTCAAAAGCTTCGCGCATGGGCGCGGTTCGTTCCGCCGGAGAGAGCGGCAGCCATTGGGTGGCGAAGGCCTCATATATTGCCTGATCCAGCTCTAATGTGCGATCAAAGCCCTCCGCATCATAAACGCACAGATAGAATTCGTTGTGGGAGTAATCGGCGATAAGAATAGGTTCTCTGCTCCCGCCATTATCGCTGCTCAATGAAAGGATACGATCAGGCGTGCGCCCCAGCGCCGCCACGAAATCCAAAACGTATGCGGGCCATTCTTCCGGCCTAAATTGGGCGTGGGCATCGGCCATTGTTTTGTACTGCGCTTCTGTTAATAGGTAACAGATCCTTTCATAATATGGCCCTGTAGTAAGGGTATACAGCCCATTTTCATAATCCGCCTCCACGGTGGTTCTGCGGCCTACAGACCAAAACATTTCGCTCAAGAGCGGGTATTTTGCCCGCCATTGGCGTAAAAAGGATTCCTCCGTATTTTGTAGGATGGTGAGCTCGTCATCTGTCCGTTTGTCCGTGGGATTTCCACAAAAAGCTGAGAGTGTTACGAAGTCAATGAGCGCTTCCTTGCATTTCTCACGGGGGATCAAAACGCTCCAGCTTAAGTTGTTGTTATAACCGATGTACGAAAAACGCGCATCTTGCTCGGTAAGCCCCTCGTACATTCTGAATTGCAAGGAATTATGTTTGCCAAGAGAGGAGTACATGATCAAATCCATGTTGGCCAAGCGACCGGATAAGCCCAATTCATCTGTTTCAAAGCGCAGATCCCAAGCCAATGCATCCTCAATGCTGGCTAAAAACCTAAACGCATCAAAGATCCACTCCTCCCCCTCAAGAATCATATGTTCCCATTCCTGGGGGATGATCCCCTTGCGCAGAGACTCAATCACCTCGGGGTTTGTGTACAAACCGGCAACTCGCTCCTCCACAGTGGATGCTTGCGCGTGTGCAACGCCGCCTACGCACATCAGTGCCGCAAGCAGTGCTGCTACTTGTCGCAACCATGGTTTGCTTGCCATGCTGTTTGGCCCCCTAATTTCATTTTCGCCCAGGTGCACGCATTTCATAGGCCTCCCGCATAGGTGCGGTTCGTTCTGCCGGGGAGAGGGGCAGCCATTCGGCAACGAAGGTATCGTATTGCCCCTGAAGCATGTAGACCCCGGGAATGTACTCCCCGCCATAGGAATGCGCCAGCACGAATTCACGATCATAATAAACTGTACTCAAGCGGTACTCATGATCTTTATCGTTTATCTCAAGAACGCGCTCCGGCGGTTGATCCAGCGTGGCGGCATATTCTGTAACAAATGCAGGGCGGTCTTCCGGCTCTAGGGATACACAGGCATCCAACACCGCCCTGAACTGCTCTTTGGTCAGCGCATAACGAAATCGTTCATATTCGCCCCACGTATCGAGGGCGTACGTTTCTTCTCTATAGTCCGCTTCCAAACACTTTTTGTTGTCCTCGGCTAATAGGGTCTCTATCAAGAGTGGGAACTTTCCTTGCCACCACTCAAAGAATGTTTCAATACCTTGCTCTCGCTCAAGGCGTTCATTATGGGTTAGTTCATCTATGGGTTGCGCGCAGAAGGTTGCCAAGGTTACGAATTCTGTAAGTGCTTCGGCATAATCCTCAGGCGGAATGGAGGTGGCCCACAACCACCCATTTCCCGAAAAATAAAAGAAGGTGTCTTGTGGGTGATAATCAGAATGTACGAGCACGAGGTCAAAAGAGGGCTGTTCGCCGAGCGGCTTTTGCAAAGTCAATCGCGTATAGTCTGAAAGAAGCTGCCATTCCAGTGCGCCTTCCCTGGAGCGATAACGCCTTCCATCATATTTCAACTCAAGCACGTCCTCCCAACCCTCGGGAACAATGCCCTCCCGCAGCGATGCAATCGCCTCGGGGTTCGCGTATAATCCGGCAACCCGCTCCTCCACGGTGGATGCTTGTGCAAGCGCAACGCAAGCTACACATACCAGCACCGTGAGTAAGACTGCTGTCCGGCGCAGCGATGTTTTGCCTGCCATGTTGTTTGCCCCCCTTAATCTCGTTTTCCGCTCAACCGCTCAAAAGCCTCCCTCATAGGCGCGGTTCGTTCCGCCGGAGAGAGCCACAGCCATTCGGCGGCCAGGGCATTGTGCTGCTCCGGCGATAAAGGCAAGGAGTCGCTTCTCCTGATGTTTTCCTCATCCGTATAGATATAAATCAATAGAGATGCATTGTCGTGGTATACGTCGCTAAGCAGATAATCGCCTCCTTCGTTGCGCAATTGAAGAACGTGTATCACGTCCTTTCCCAGCGTCGCTACGTATTCAGTGGCGTAAACGAATCGCTCTTCGGGCGCTAGCAATAGGCAGGCATCACGCAGTGTTTCGAATTGCTCTTTTGTTAATGCATAGGAGAACCACTCATAATCGTTTTTTATGTGAAAAGCATACATGTCATGTGTATAATGCGCTTCTAAGTATGTTTCATTGCTTTCGATGGCCAAGTATTCGCTGTCAATCGAAAACCTTTCTTGCCACCATGTCAGAAAGGTTTCGATCTCTTGCTCCCGCTCAGCGAGTTCAATCTCGGTTAGTTCGTCCGCCGGTTGCGTGCAGAAGTCTGCCAAGGTCACGAATTTTGTGAGCGCTTCTACAAAATCCTCAGGCGGGATGAAGGAGGAGGCCCACAGCAATCCATCTCTCCCGAAATTTAGGTAGTTGTCTTGTGGGAAGTTGTCAGAACATATGAGAATGAAATAAAGGGGGAGCTGCTCACCAAGGGGATTACGCAAAGCCAAGCGAGTAGAACTTGACAGGAGCAGCCATTCCAATGCGCCTTCCTTAACCCAGTAATGCCTTCCATCATGTCTAAGCTCAAGCGTGTCTTCCCAGCCCTGGGGGATAACCCCCTCGCGCAGCGATGCAAGCGCCTCGCGATTTGTGTACAATCCGGCAACCCGCTCCTCTACGGTGAATGCTTGCGCAAACGCGATGCTGCCTAAGCACGTCAACGCCGTAAGCAAGGCGGATACCCGTCGTATCCATGTTGTGATTGGCATGCAATCACCCCCCGTCTATTTTCCGCTCAAGTGTTCGTAGGTTTCCCGCATCACCGGGAGCCGCTCCGCCTGTGACAAGGGCAACCACGCTGCGGCAAAGGCGTCATACTGTTCTTGGGTTAGCATAGCGTCACCATCATCCCACCCGTACGCATAGGTTGTCAGTACAAATCCGTCATAGTCAAGGGCACGGAGGTAGTATGCGGTATCGCCAGGGGAATCGTCGTCGTTCTCCTCGTAGCATGCTAACTGCTGGATGTGTGTGGGCGCTAGGCCCAACTCTGCTGCATATTCCGCTATGTATGTGGGCCGCATATGCGGCGCCAGCGCGTGGCAAGCATCATACACGGTTTTGAACTGCTCCTCGGTTAGCGCGTAACTGAGCCAATCATAAGGGCCCCGTGTATGGAGGGAATACAAACCAATTGCAAAATTCGCTTCCACGCAGGTATGGAGAACGCCATCATGCAAGCCGTCGTATTGGAGATCGAAGTCTGTCCGCCATTTTTGTAGGAAGCTTTCAATCTCGCCCGCTCGATCATCGAGTTCATCCATGTCCAAGTCCTCTGCCGGAGACGCGCAGAAGTCGGCCAGCGTTACGAATTCCGTGAGTGTTTCCAGGCGCATTGCGGGCGGGATATCCACACCCCAAACCATATCGTCGTCGCTGTAGCGAAAGTGGGCCTTCTCTTGGAGCAACTCTCCATACATGGTAAAGGAGAAAAGTACGCTTGGGCCAAGAGGCGACCACATATCCAGGCTTGTAAAGATCAAGGGATCCAGTGCATCTCCTTCCGTTTCGAAGAACAGCGTCATCTCCAACCCATGTCCCCGGACTTGGTACTGTATGTACCCATACCCTTCGGAGATAGAGCTGTACTCGAGCTCCAGCGCGTCTTCCCACCCCTGGGGGATGACCTCGTCACACAGCGAAGCAATCGCCTTGGGGTTCGCGTACAACCCGGTGACCCAATCCTCCACCGTGGATGCCTGCGCTACCGCAATGCCGCCCATGCACACCAGCGCCGCAAGCAAGGCAGATACCCGTCGTATCCATATTGTGATTGGCATGCTGTTCGTCTCCCCTTTTTTATCATGGCACGATTATAACACATTTTTCGCAATTTTGAAGGGAAACCCCCATCTACTCCGTATATATAAAGTAGAAAACATATCCATGGAAACATAGGAGAAAGAAGGAGATTGTATGCGTAAAGGATTTACTTTGGTTTGTGCGCTGCTTCTGTGCGTTTTGATTGGGCTGCCAGCCGTGATGGCTGATGGCGGGCCCTTCGACGACACTTTGCTGCGCGGCTGGGATGAAGACGAGGGGTATCAGTACCTGCAATTCGGCGCTTATCACCAGGAGTATGCCGATCAGCCCATCCTGTGGCGGGTGCTCACCGTTAGGGACGGGCGCATGCTGCTGCTCAGCGAGCTGATACTGGACGCCCGGCCCTTTGACAGCCGTGAGGAGGACGAAGGCAGAACCAACGAGTGGGAACACAGCGAACTGCGCGCCTGGTTAAACAAAGAGTTTATTGATGAGGCGTTTTCCAAGATGGATCAGGGCCTGATTCTGGACAACGGCGCGGCGGGCAAGGTGTTTGCTCCGTCGGATGCGGAGATGTCCAACCCGGAATACGGCTTTGAGAGCGCCAAGTATGAGCCGGATCCAGCCCGCAAGGCCGCCGGCACTCCCTACGCTTTCGACAGGGGCCTGTGGAGGCCGGAAAGCGGAAGCTACTACTCTTCCTTCTACACCCGCACAAGGGCCAACAATACAAACGTATTTCATATCAACACAGCCGGCAAGGCGGGTTTGGCCCGGGTGGAGCGCACCAATGTAGGCATTCGCCCGGCGCTCTGGCTCAGCGTCCAATTCCTGCCCTTCACCACCGGCGACGGCACGCTGGAAGACCCGTTTAGGTAAGCATTCCTTTTCCCCGCCGTTTGTGGTATTATACAAGCGGATTTTACGGATAGCGGGGGAAAGACATGCGGATCAGTGAGGCGGTTCAGGCCCAGCTTGCCCGGATTTGTGCGGACCGGAGCGCATTGCACCGGATCCCGGAAGAAAGCGGCCAGGAGCGTAAGACCCAGCGGTATGTGCTGGACGCGTTGGCCGCTTTGGAGCCCGATGAGCTGGCTCCCTGCGCCGATACCGGCGTGCGCGCGGTGTTCCGGGGCGATGGGAGCGGGCGTTGCGTGGCCTTTCGCGCCGATATGGACGCACTGCGCATCACCGAAGGTACGGGCCGGGCCGACGCGTCGGAACACCCGGGCCGTATGCATGCCTGCGGGCACGACGGCCACATGGCTTGCCTGCTGGCGCTGGCCCGGATCGTGGCCGGGCAGCGCCATGCAATGCGCGACCATGTGGTGCTGCTGTTTCAGCCTGCCGAGGAAGCGGTGGGCGGGGCACGGCGTATGATCGAAGCCGGTGCGCTGGAAAATCCCAAGGTAGACGCCATATACGCCCTGCACATGATGCCCGATTTGCCCGTGGGCAAAATCGGCACAAAAGCAGGGGCGCTGATGGCCAGCGCAGGCGAGGTGGACATCACCATCCACGGCCGGGCGGCCCACGGCGCCATGCCCCATCAGGGGGCGGACGCGGTGGCGGCGGCGGCCCATCTGTATACCCTGCTGCAAACCACCATCACCCGCCGCGTGAATCCCTTAGAGCCGGCGCTGATCACCGTGGGCACGCTGCGGGCCGGTGAACGCCGCAATGTGATCGCTGATCACGCGGTGCTGGAATGTACGGTGCGCACCTTTTCCAACGAAGTGCATGCCCGGCTGCTTACCTACATGCAAGACGATATGCGGGCGGTGGAGGCCGCCTTTGGCGTACGCTGCGAGATGCGGGAGCCCTTTGGTTACCCCTGCCTGCAAAACGACGAAGCTGAGGTCCAACGCCTGGCCCAAGCCGCAGGCGATTGTTTGGTGCAAGTGCAGCCCAAGATGACTGCCGAAGATTTCTCCTTTTTTCAGCAACAGGCGCCGGGCGCGTACTGTTTTTGCGGCTGTTTGGACGATGCCCACCAAGCGCCCCTGCACAACCAGAAGTTTGACTTTGACGAGGGCGCGCTGCTCTACGGCGTGCAACTTTTCCATAATTTGATTACATTTGCTTGATGCGCGGGAGGAAAAAGCATGGGTTTGTTTGATCGGTTTTACTACGGCAAGGCGGGGCAGGCCGACTACACGGAGGACGATCTGCCGGCCAATCGGCTTCAGCTCTTTTGGCAGGTGCTTCGCGTTCGGCTCTGGAGCTTGATGCGCCTGAACCTGCTCCAATTGCTCTTTTGGCTGCCGTTGATCCTCATCACCCTTATGACCCTGATGGGCGCCATTGGCATGGCTGCCGACCTCCTCGAGCAGGAGGCGCCCCTGGCCGACGTATCGGATCACATGCTGGGCCTGCTGTCTACCTATCTTATTTTGCTCATCCCCTGCATCATGATCACCGGCCCGTCTTCGGCGGCGGCGGCCCATGTGGCACGCAATTGGGCCAGGGATCAGCACTCCTTTTTGTGGAGCGACTTTAAGGACGCGCTCAAGGCCAATTGGAAGCAGGGCCTGTGCGCTTCGGCCATCTCTTCCGTATTGCCCTACCTGCTGCTAGTGGGCGTCACTTTTTACGGCGAGCTGGCCCAAACCACCACCCCCATTGCGGTGGCCGGTCAGGTGCTGGTGATCATCGTGGGCATCATTTGGGCCCTGACCCTCACCTTTCTGTATCCGCTGATGGTGGGGTATGAGATGCGCATGGGCACGCTGATCCGCAACGCCATGCTGTTGGCCGTGGCCCGCCTACCCTTTGTGACAGGCTTACGCCTCGCTACGGCGTTGCCTCTGCTCATCGGCCTGCTGATGTTTTATGTCGGCAGCATGTACGGCCTGCTGGTGATCGCCCTGTACTACCTGCTGATCGGTTTCTCCCTCAACCGCCTGGTGAGCGCCTCCTTTGCCAACAGCGTGTTTGACAAATACATCAACCCCAACATCGAAGGCGCACCCATGAACCTGGGTTTGCGGGCTGATGAGGATGACGATGAGGACGAGTAACCTGTAACTACACTGCGCATCCTATGCGCAGTGTTATACAGGGGAGTTGAATGCATGAAGGGCGGCAACGTAACGCCACTTCCTACGCGCCAGGAGCGGCTAAAGTACGAGGTGGCGCGGGATTTGGGGCTGATGCCCAAGGTGCTGGAGGTGGGATGGCCGGGGCTTACCACCGCCGAATCGGGGCGGGTGGGCGGCATCGTGGCCCGCCGCTTGCGGGAGGATGCCAATACCAAAGTGTAAGGGAATGGATGGATGTACCAAGAATTTGCGCAGGTGTACGACGCGCTGATGGACGACGTGGATTATCCGGCCTGGGCGGCCCACTACCTGGCGCTTTGTAAGGCGCACGGGGTGGAGGCGGCTGCTCTGGCCGAATGCGCATGCGGCACCGGCAGCCTTACCGTGGAGTTTGCCGCAGGGGGCATTGCCGTGACCGGCCTGGACAGGAGCGCCGACATGCTGCGGGTGGCTACGGCCAAGGCCCGGGTCCGGGGCCTTGTGATTCCCTTTGTGCGGCAAGACATGCGCGCCCTTGCCCTGCACCGGCCCGTGGATGCTGTGCTGGCCACCTGCGACGGCGTAAACTACTTGCTTACGCCCCAGGCCGCGGGCGCTTTTTTTGCGGCGGCCTATGCCGCCCTCAAGCCGGGCGGCGGGCTGTTCTTTGATGTATCCACCCCGCATAAGCTGGCCCGTATTTTGGGCGACGCCTTTTTTGGCGGCAATCGTGATCAAGTGTCGTACCTGTGGCAAAATCGCTACGATGCCGCCAAGGCGCTGCTGGAAATGGAGTTGACGGGATTCGTGCGGGAGGCGAATGGGCTGTATCGGCGTTTTGACGAGGTGCATGTGCAGCGCGCCCACACCGTGGAGGAGCTGGAGCGCTGGCTGGGGGAAGCCGGGTTCGATTCCGTGCGCGTTTATGGCGAGTTTACAATGGAGCCAGCCCAGCTATCGGATCAGCGATGGCATGTGGCGGCGCTAAAACTAGGAGGAAATGTTGAATATGCCGGAGAATAAGAGCCGTCTATTGCATGCGGTGCTGCGAGATGGCGAGGCCCGGGTACTGCTCTGCGATGTAACGAACATGGTCCGGCAGGCCGCCGAGATCCACGGCTCCAGCCGAGTGTGCACCGTGGCCATGGGCCGGATCATTGCCGCCGCGGCCATGATGGGCTGCCAGTTAAAAGATGCCCAAGAGAGCGTGACCATTACCTTGCGCGGCGACGGCCCGGCCAGCCCCTTGGTGGCGGTGGCCCGGCGGGGTGTGGTGAAGGTAACCATCGCCCAGCCCGATGTGCAGTTGCCGCCCCTGGCTGATGGCAGGTTGGACGTGGGCGGCGCTCTGGGCCGCACGGGGCGCCTCAGCGTGGTGCGCGACTTGGGTTTTGGCGAGCCCTATATTGGGCAGGTGCCCCTGGTTTCTGGGGAGATCGGTGAGGATGTGGCCATGTATTACACCGCCTCGGAGCAGACGCCTACGCTGTGCGCATTGGGCGTGCAGCTGGGCCAGGGTGTGAGTGCGGCGGGGGGCGTGTTGCTACAGGCCATGCCCGGCTGCAGCGAGAGCACTTTGGGCGCGTTGGAATTGCGCTCCCAACTGTTTACCGGGCTTAGTGGGCTACTGCAGGAATACACGTTGGAGCAGTTGCTGGCCGTGTGTTTTGACGGTCTGTTGCCCACCGTGCTGGAGGAAGTTCCCTTGCGCCTGGCTTGCGATTGCAGCCGGGAGCGCATCGAGGGGGCGCTGCTTTCCCTGGGCCCTGTGGAGCTGCAAGAGATGATGGATGATCAGCATGGGGCCGAGGTAAATTGCCATTTTTGCCGCAAGCACTATGTTTTTGATGAGGCCCAACTGGCCGCCCTGCGTGATCTGTAGGGCGCGCCGATGAGATATGAAGGACAAAGATAAAAGATGAAAGAAACACCACAGCCCACCAATCAGCTCACGAATCTTGTACCCTTTGCCCGTGACGCGGGTTTTTTGCGTGCCCGTGCCCAGGAGCATATCCGCGCCGGGCGCATGCTGGAGGCGCTGGATTTATATCGTATGATCGCCGGGCGCGCCCCAGGCGACGCCAGGGGGCAAATGGAGCTGGCCGCCCTGTACAGCGACATGGGCGCGTATGAGTTGAGCAACCGGCTGCTATTTACCCAGGCCCAGTGTGGCGGGCATGAGGCCGCCTGCTTTTTTGCCTTGGGCCGCAACTTTTTTGCCATGCGGGATGCCCACCGGGCCCAGGATTGCCTGCTCACCGCCCTGCGCTTGGAACCAGCCGGGAACTATGCCGAGGAAGCCGAGATGCTGCTGGACAACCTGGACGAAGCCGTGGCCCCCGGCCCGGTGGCAGGCCGGGTGGAGAAAGCCATCCGGCGTGGGATACAGGCGTTGGAATCCGGCAGGCCCGATAGTGCGGTGCGCTGGATCACCTATGCCCTCCACAGGCGGGGCGAGGATGCCGAGTTGCTCACCTTGCTCTGTTTTGCCCATTTAAACGCGGGCCGCCCCAGGGAGGGGCTGGAATGGGCGCGCCGGGCTTATCGCCGGGACCGTGGCGATGTATACGCGTTGTGCGCCATGGCCTCCGCGCTGTATACCCTGGAAAGCCCCGCCCTGTGCGCCAAGTTTTTGCATATGGCCCAAAACGAAGCCGAGATGCCCCAAGAGATCGCTTTGCTTTGCCAGACGGCTTGCGAGGTGGGCGCCCACGACATGGCCCTCTCCCTGCTGCGGGCTGTGCAGGCCGAGCGGCCTTATACGCCCAGTTTGCTGCACATGCTGGCGGCTGCCTACTGGAACACCGGCCAGGTGCGCCAGGCGGCCCGGCACTGGGCCACCTTGCGGCGGCTGGACCCCGGCGATTTGGTGGCGGTGGCCATGTTCAGGCGGGCGGAAAAAAAGGTGGAGGCCGCCCAGGCCGATGCCCAAGAACCGCCCCACCAGCCACCTCCGTTGGAAGAGCAGTGTGCGTACGGGGCAGAGCTTTCCCCAGAGGACGCCATCGAAAAGCTGCTGGAAGTGCAGCAAACCCTGCGCAGGGGGCCCGAGGCGCTGCAAGCTCGGTTTGACGAAGACGCCGGATTCGCCGCCATACTGGCCTGGGGTTTAACCGTACGCGACGAAAACGACGCCACCCGCGGGGCCATGCTGTCGCTGCTGGGTTCCCTACAGGGTGAACGGGCCAACCGTTTGCTGCTGGGGCAACTTACCGACCCTGGGCAGAGCGAAGGGATCAAACGGGAAGCCATCGGCCTGCTGGCCATCCGGGGGTTATCCGGTCCCCATTACATGGAGAGCGGCGGGCGCATCCTGCGGGTGATGGGGCGCACATTGTCACTCCAGGCCGCGCTGCCGCCCAATTGTGAGCGCATTTTGCAGGCGGTGGTGGATCGCCTTACCCCACGCTACGGTGATGTGGTGCAGGAGCTATCGATGATTTGGCTGGGTTTTTTGCGGCGGCGCAAGGATCCGGGGCAGCCGTTAAAGCGCCCTCGGCTGTGGATGGCGGCGCTGGAATGCGCGTACCGGGCGCAGTGGCGGGAGCGGCTTGGGTTGGAACAAGTTGGGATCGAAAGGCTTTGCGTGCGGCAGGGGGTTTCACCCCGGGCGTTGCGGCGACGTTTGCGTATGCTGTTGCAGGAGGAGGAACAGGGCAACGGCATTTAAACATACTGTTTTTCGACGACCCTATCGCAAGCCAGATTGCCGTGCAGAATCCCTCCACCGCTGCGGCGTCCCCCTCCCTTTAACAAGGGAGGTAGGGGCTAGAAACGAAAATTACGCGAGAATTCCTTACCCCCCTTGTTAAAGGGGGGAGGGCCACCGCAGTGGCGGGGGGATTCCCAAGTGGCGATGTACAAGGCTGTCACCCTGCAAGAGGAGGAACAACATGGCCAATAAACAACAATTCGATTGCATTAATTTTGACGAGCGGTTTTCTGAACACGTAACCCAATGGATGGGCCAGCACCAGCATAAGTACGGCAACGATACCGACCGTATGGAGGCGCAGATGCCCGAGGTATACCTGCGCTGGATCAACATGCCTGCGAATTGGCTGGGCGGGCGCGCTCCTGCCCTGTATTTTACCCAGTTTGACGATGCGGATGATCTGGTGCGCTGGATGTGCGCCTACTTTGAGCAAAAGGTGCCCGTGCCCGATCCGTTGCTGGAGCGCATCGTGGAGTTGGGTGATCCGGCGGAACAACGGCTGGACGCGCTGCTGCGGGATCCCAACGCACCCTACGAGGCCGTGCTCACCGCTATGTCATTGCTCCGTGAGTTATGTTCCGCCCTGCCCATGGCCCTGTATGTACATACCATTGCAGCCTGCCCCCAAGCCAACGAGCAGGTGGACATGGCCGCCGAGGCCTTGCTTGGCATGGGCCCCGCTGTTGCGCCGGAAATCCTGGCCGTTCTGCCCGCCGCCACCGAGGCCGCCGAAACCATCTTTTTGGACGTGCTGTGCAACTTTCCCGGCGACGAGCGCATCTACGATCTGGCCCTTAGAAAATTTATCGCCGCCCAGGACAACCGGGCCCTTTATGCATCTTATTTGGGCAAGCTGGGTGATCCCCGTGCCATCCCGGCGCTGCTGGCCGCCGCTGAATCCACCGAAACCAACTACCTGGATTTTATCGAAATCAACAACGCCATCGACGAATTGGGCGGCGACGCCCTCCCCGAGCGGGATTTTACCGGCGACCCATATTATGAATCACTGAAGAGAGTGAGAGGATAAGCAAATGATCACACTAAAGCAGGTACAGAGCGACCCAGAGGTGGCGGCCCTGATTGAGGCGGGCAACGCCCATCTGGCCGCCAAGGGTTACACCGACCATGGGCCCCGGCACGTAAGTTATGTGAGCCGCACGGCGGCCAAGGTGCTGCGTGCGTTGGGGTTTTCCTCCCGGCTGATTGAGCTGGCGGCCATTGCGGGCTGGCTGCATGATGTGGGCAATTGTGTAAACCGGCACAATCACGGGGCCACCGGCGCGGTGCTGCTGCTGCCCGTTTTGCGCCGTTTGGACGTGCCCATCGCCGATGCGCTGCTGGTGGTGACCGCCGTGGGCAATCACGAAGAAGAGACCGGCACCGTAACCAACGACGTATCGGCGGCCCTGATACTGGCCGACAAAACCGACGCCCACCGCACCCGCGTCGCCCATGGCCAGCCCGATCCAGACGACATACACGACCGGGTCAACTTCGCCATCTGCTCCAGCAGGGTAGAGGTGGATGCCGAGCACAGGGCTGTGCGCCATCGGCTGGTGATGGACGATTCCTCGTCGATACTGGAGTACCTGCAGATTTATCTGCCCCGCATCGTGATGTGCGAGACCGCAGCCAAGTATCTGGGTTGTTCGTTTGAATTGGTGATCAATGGGCATACGGTGAACAATAAACCGGGGATACTTGAGAGTGGAGAATTGAAAGCAGAGAATTGAAAGTGGAGAGTTGAGAATTGGGGAACGGCAACGCATGAGCAAGGGAAGAGCGCGCAACGGGCGCAGGGCAGGCAATAACACCGGCGGCAACCAGCAGCGTGTCCATGCAACGCGCAAGCGTTCGGCGCGGCATGCCCAAAAAGCGAAAGAAATCAAATCAGAAATCAAATCCGAGATCAAACAAAAACGCCTCCCTGTGCCGGGGGACGGTATTTCCTGCACCGCCAAGCAGGATGTGGATGATATTCTGGCATTCTTTTCGCTGCGGCAGGCGTTCGACGCCCAGACCGAGGGGGAGGCCGGGCTTGTTGCCGGCTGGGACATAGAAGCCGAGGTTGGGGAGCGGGACGACCTGCGTGGGTTGCTTGCTGTGACCATCGATGGGGCCGACGCCAGGGATTTTGACGATGCCGTGTCCATCGAACCATTGGAAGACGGCGGCATGCGCCTGGGCGTGCACATCGCCGACGTAAGCTGGTATGTGCGGCCCGGCACCCTGCTGGACGCCCAAGCCCAGGCGCGGGGCACATCGGCGTATCTGCCGGACCGTGTGCTGCCCATGCTGCCCGAGGCTCTGTCCAACGGCTGCTGTTCGTTGCTTCCAGGCCAGGATCGCCTCACAGTATCGGCGCTGATCGACTGCGATAAAAAGGGCCAGATAAAAACCTATCGACTCGCCCGTTCGGTGATCCGCTCCCGTGAGCGATTGATTTACGCCGATGTGAACCGCTTGCTGGAGGGCGATCCTGCGCAAACAGAACGGTATGCCGATTTGTTGCCTAGCTTGCGGCGCATGGCAAAGCTGGCCGCCAAGCTGCGCGATCAACGGCTGGCCGGGGGCTCACTGGATTTGGACGTGAGCGAGGCTCACATATCCGTGAATGAGTTGGGGGAACCCGTTGAAATAACGCTCCGCGATAGGGGCACGGCGGAGCGTATGATAGAAGACTTTATGCTGCTGGCCAACCGGGTGGTGGCCGCACATGCCAAGGGCCGGGCGCTCCCTTGCCTGTACCGGGTGCACGAGCCTATGGACCCCGACAAAGCCGCCGCCTTTGCCGCCTTTGTGCGGGGGCTGGGCCTGCACCTGCGGGACGCCACCCCCCAAGGGTTGCAGCGGCTTTTGTTGGAAGCCCAGGCCCGGCCAGAGTACCCGGTGATCACCCAGCTGTTGCTTCGCGCGCTGCAAAAAGCCCGCTACGATGCCCAACCCTTGGGTCACTTTGGGCTTGCTACGTCTGATTATTGCCACTTCACCGCGCCCATCCGCCGGTATCCCGATCTGTTTGTGCACCGTGCATTATGTGCCGGGATGAGCGGCGAGTTGCGTTTTGTGGAGCGGGCCATGGAGGCCACCGCACCGGGGCTTTCCACCCATTGCTCCGAGCGGGAGCGCAACACCATGGAGGCCGAGCGCACGGTAGAACGACTGATGATGGCCCGCTACATGGCCGGGCGCATCGGCCAGGTGTACGAAGGTTTGGTGGTGAGCGTGGTGGAATGGGGCTTTTATGTGGCCCTGCCCAACACCGTGGAGGGCCTGGTGCATGTGCGTACCTTGCCCGGCTACTGGACGCTTAATCGTGAGTTGCACTGCCTGGCAGGGGGAATTGAAACGCCTGCCTCGCCGATAACGGTGTATCGGCTGGGGCAGGCGGTGCGGGTGCGGGTAGAGGCGGTGGACGTGGCTGCGCGGCAGATTGATTTTGTGATGGCGGAGGCTGCAGAAAGGAGAACAAGCGATGGCAAAAATACATAAAATGAGATGCGTTTTCCTGCTCCCTTCAATTTTGCTCCTTTTCAGTTGTTTGGAAGTTGCTACCCAGACACCTTTGAATGAACCAACCGTTCGTTTGGTGGAGTCCGAGAGTGCGCTCAGGGGCTTTGAGGTGATTGACCAAAAAGTTCATGTTATGTGCACTATTACGCTGGAAAGCACTTTTGATGAGGACAAAACCGTGGAGCTGGCCGCGCTGATGCCAATGGAAGTTGAGCTTGGCCTGCTTCAAGCCCCCAAACTGTATGCGGTTCAGTTCAGGCGTATCAGGACTGCAAATGGATATATAAGGGATGTTGAAGGGAGCAAACTTGTTGTTCCCGCAGAATCACAGATGGATTTTAATGTGACCTTTATAGGAGATTTTGCGGGAACGGTAAAGAAACAAGATAGATTTTTGCCGGAAATCGAAATCACCATTTTGTCCGACTAATTCTCTGCTTGCACAAGCCTTGCTTTTACAAAGGCGGCATAGATGGCGGGTATCAAAACCAATTGGATAGCGATGCCCGGCAGCGCCGTAACAAAAGCCGAGGTCACCCAGATATGCATCGAATAATTCCCCGCTTGAAAGATCAGCGCGTTAAGAACGCCGAATACAAGCCGCCCGGCCAGCATGGCTCCGATCAGCGAAATGGTGATTTTTGCATACACGTTTTTCATGCGGATATAACGCATAAGCAGGCTCGAAACCGCTCCGTATACCGCCAGCTCACATACCATGGCAGGCAAAATGGCCGCGGGCGGCATGCCCGTTGCCAGGCTGGAAAGCAATGGGGTTAAAATACCACAGGCTAGGCCATAGGGGAATCCGCACAGAATGCCGCATAAAAGTACCGGGATGTGCATGGGAAGCAATACCATACCGGCGTTTGGTATCCCATGGAGCGCCATAGGCAGCACTACGCCCAGGGCGATAAGCAGGGCCGTAAAAACCATTTTTTTGATGTTGGACATGAAAAAACCTCCTCCATAAAAATAAGCCAGAAGGCCGTCCGCTTGTGCGAACCAAAGCCTTCGTGGCTTCATTTTTGTTTTGGTTGAGGTTACCGCGTCCGCCTTCATGGCAAACATTCAAACGTAGTATATGCCAGCTTTGTTAGCCTGTCAACCAAAGATCGACAAAATGTGCTTCACCGTGGCCTCGATCAGCTCTGGAATGGGCAAATCCCGTGCGCCCACAACGGTGTTGTTGCAGCGGTTGATGGGCAGCAGTATTTTATGGGCGCGGCTTTGCCCCACCGCCACCGCCATGGCGGGCGTAATTTCGCCGTGCAGGGAGTCCGACACCACGATGCCAATGGGCCCAACGATGATATCGGCATCCCGGCAATGGACGATCACGGGGTTTTCGCCTGTTGCGCCAAAATCCGCCCCGGCTTTGATCATGGAGGAGGTGGCGATGCTGTTGGTTCCCACAGCGCCTATTTCGGCCCCGTTTGTTTCAGCTTTGAGCCGGGCTACCAGCAACGAACCGATTCTGCCGCCCTGCCCGTCGATCACCACGATTTTTTGGGTTTTAGACATGTTTTTGCCTTTCTATGATAGCCCTCGCTTCAATTCCCAGCACGCGGGTTGCCACCCGCTGCACAAAGTACCGGTCGTGGGATACAAACAGGATCGTGCCGCCAAAGTCCAGCAGCGCCTCCTCCAGCATCTCCCTGGTTTCGATGTCGATGTGGTTGGTGGGTTCGTCCAGCAGCAAAAAGTTGATCTCTTGCCGTACCAAAATGGCCAGCTTGAGCAATACTTTCTCCCCGCCGGACAGGGCGGATACGCGCTTAAACACATCGTCGGCATAAAATGAATACTTGGCTAGGATGCTCCGGGCGATGTGCTCCGGGCAGGGGCAGGCTTGCCGGAATACATCCAGGATGGAGGCCTGCCCGTCGTCAAACCGGGTCTCCTGGGGGATGTAACCCACCTTGGCGCTGGGGGCAAAACGTACTGCTCCTTCTGGCAATGGCAGCTCGCCCAGCAGCGCACGGAACAGGGTGGTTTTGCCGGTGCCGTTGTCGCCGGTAAGGCAGGCCTTTTCTTGATAAAATAACGTGAGGGAAACACTGTCCAGCAGGCGTAGATCACCAATGGAAAGCGACAAATCCTTGAGCTTAAGGGCTTCCCGCCCGGTGCGCTCACCTTTAAACGCAATCGGGATTTTGGGCTTCTCTAACTGGGGTTTGTCGATCAGCTCCATCTTTTCCAGCCGCTTTTCCAGCTCTTTTGCCTTGCGGTGGAACTTGGGGTTGTCGGCCTGCACGCCCCAATCATGGAAACGTTTGATGGCCGCCCGCATGGCCTCTACTTTTTTCTGTTGATTCTTGTATTGCTCAAACTCCAGCAATAGCAGGCGCTCCTGCTCCCGCTGGCTAAAGGTGTAGTTGCCGTGGAACAGTTGGCACACGCCCGCGTCCAGTATGATCGTTTTTTGCGCCACCTTGTCTAAAAAGTACCGGTCGTGGGATACGATGAGCACCGTGCCTTTGTACTTGGCCAGGTAGGTTTCGAACCATTCCAGGGTGCGCACGTCCAGGTGGTTGGTGGGTTCGTCGAGCAGCAGGATATCCGGCTTGCGCAGGATGGTGCAGGCCAATTTTACCACGGTTTTTTGCCCGCCGCTCAGCACGTTAAACGGGCGGTCCAGCAGTTCCGTTAGGCCAAACCCCGTGGCGATCCGCGCCAGGTTTTCTTCGATGGCATATCCGTCCATGGATACAAACAGATTTTGTTGATGGGCGTACCGGCGCATCAGCTCTTCTAGCGTATCGGGATCGGCTTGGGTTGCCATCTCCTGCTCCAGCGCCCGCAGCTTGCGCTCAATCGAAAACAGTTGGTCAAAGGGCTCCATCAAAACCTCGCGGGCCGTAACGCCCTGGGCCGACAATTCGGGTATCTGCTCCAGATATCCTACCGTGACCCCTTTGCGGATGGTTACGATGCCCTGGCCGGGCGCCTCTTGCCCGGCCACGATTTTGAGGATGGTGGATTTTCCGGCCCCGTTGCGGCCTACGATGGCCACCCGGTCGCCGGTCATGATCTCTAGGTTTACGCCGTTGAGTACGTTTTTGAACCCATAGTTTTTGATAACACCGTTCATTCCTATTTCTAGCATCTCACTGCGCTCCTTGTTTGCAATAATGATGCATTAGGAAAAGGCGATGATGGTTTACTCCGCACGATGGGAGATGAATCTCCCGCATCGCCTTAGCCTATTGCACAACAGACTTCGTACGGAGCACAGTGGACCAGGTTCTAAAGCCATAAGCGCTTAGAAGCAACACAACCACCCCCTTGCGTTGGGATAGGGACAGTATAGCATAGATAGCACATCGCGCAAAGCGGACAAAAAGCATTTGAATATCTTTTTCCATTCGATGTTGTTCTGATATCGCCGCTATTGAATCCCCCCGCCACTGCGGTGGCCCTCCTTTGGCAAGGGGGGGTAGGGGATTTTAGCGAGGTTTTCGTTTCCTACCCCAACCTCCCTTGTCAAAGGGAGGGGGACCGCCGCAGCGGTGGAGGGATTCTTACGGGCGGTTGGTGCAACAGTAGGTTTATTTGTATAAGTTCAATTGCATATGCTGCTACCTTGGGCGCAAAGGAGTTTGCGCCCGCGATGTAGAATCCTGCACACAAAGAGAGCACAAGGAGAGCACAAAGGGGGGTATTTCTATGAACGTATTGACCGCCATCAAAGAAAGAACCAGCTATCGCGGGCCTTATCAGCCCACCAAAGTGCCCAGGGAAGACCTGATCCAGATCATGGAGGCGGGACTGGCTGCGCCATCGGGCTGCAACAAACAAACCACCAGCCTGATTGCCGTAGATGACCCGGATGTGCTGCGCAAGCTAAACGGGGTGATTGGTATGCCCACAGTCGAAACCGCACCGGCCATGATCTGCGTGCTCGCCCAACAAATCATTGCGTATCGGGGCAGAACGTTTTACATTCAGGATTACTCGGCGGCCATCCAAAACATGCTGTTGGCCACGGTGGGGCTGGGGTATCAAACCTGCTGGTACGAGGGGCAGATTACGGATACCGACGCCATCGGGCGCAAAATGGCGGATATCTTGGGTGTTCCCGCCGATTATGAGATGGTATGCTTTTTGCCCATTGGGGTGGCGGCGCAACCCGTAAACTTTGTACAAAAAAAGCCCTTTGGGGAAAGGGCCTGGTTTAACGGGTTTAAAGTTTAGGAGGGTGTAAGTATGGCACAGAAACTGCTCAAAACCCCGCTGCCCGATGGTGGGCTGGGATGGAGCGTGATCGACCACAAGGAAATCGACGCCGTAACAAGTGTGCTAAAGCAACCCCAGCATCTTTTTCGGTATCCCTTGCCCGGCTACGAAAGCAACTGCCAGGGTTTTGAAAGGGAACTGCGCGAAAACCTGGGCGTTAAGGGCGCGCTGATGGTGGCCTCTGGCACCAGCGCCTTAACCCTATGCCTTTCGGCCTACGGCATTGGGCCGGGGGACGAGGTGATCATACCCGGCTACACCTATATCTCTACCGCATCGGCAGTAACGAATGCCGGGGCGGTGCCCGTGGTTGCCGATATAGACGAATCCTTGGGCCTTGACCCTGCCGATGTGGAGCGCAGGATTACCCCCAGCACAAAAGCCGTGATCCTGGTGCACATGCAGGGGGTTCCGGGCCGCGTGCGGGCTGTGCGGGAAGTGTGCAAAAAGCACAATCTAAAATTAATCGAGGATGCTTGCCAGGCCGTGGGCGCCACCTATTTTGGCAAACATGTTGGCATGGAGTCCGACGCCTTTGCCTGGAGCCTAAACTACTACAAAATCCTTACCTGCGGCGAAGGCGGCGTTTTCTTTTCTAACGATCAAGATGCCTTTTTGCGGGGCATTTACGCCCACGACCCCGGGTCCCCCATGTGGAAAACCGGCCTTGCCCGGGGGGCAAAACTTTCGCCCTACACCCAGTTGGGCATCCGCGGCAACGAAGTATGCGCCGCCATCGCACGGGTGCAGCTTGCCAAATTAGATACGATTTTGGGCAAAACCCGTGCCCTCAAAAAGCGCTTGCTGGCCTGCCTGGATCAACCCGTAAATTATCGGCTCCAGCATGTGGACGACCCGGAAGGGGATTGCGGGATATCGATTTGTTTGATTGCCGCAGACAAAGAGCGGGCCGCGGTCATGAGCAACCTGATGGACGAGCAGGGCCTCGAAATCGGCTCAGCCTTTAACGAAGGTTTCCCCGACAGGCACATTTACTCGTATTGGGACGCCATTCTGAATAAAGAATCGGCCACCCCGGCCGGTTATCCCTGGAAGGACGCCAACTACAAGGGCAATGTGCAATACGCAAAGGACATGTGCCCCAAAACCCTGGACATCCTGTCCCGTTCGTTGCGCTTTAGTATGAACGTGAACATGACCGAGCAGAACATGGAAGAGGTTGCCTCGGTGATCAATTACGCGGATAAGAGCGTATAATCAAGCAATATCTTCAACCCAATCAATATTAACACAATACCACCCGCAAGCTCCGCCTTGGATTGGAACCTTGCGCCAAAGGCACGGCCAATGTACACACCGGCCATGGAGATCACAAAAGTCGTAACCCCAATCAGCAAAACGGCCTCAACGATGGAAACCCCAAGAAAAGCAAACGACACGCCCGTAGCCAGGGCATCAATGCTGGTACCCACGGCTAGGGGCAGCAGGTAAACGGGGTTAAAACGAATTTGTTTTTCGCATTTTTGCTGCAAAGATCCAATGATCATTTTGCCGCCCAAAAAACAGAGCACCGCAAACGCGATCCAATGGCCATACGCCATGATGCTATCGGCAAATTGTGTCGCCGCAACGTATCCGATGATTGGCATGAGCGCTTGAAACACGCCAAAATGCAGGGCCACGATCAGCGCTTTTTTTGCAACGGCTTTTTGAGCGGCGAGCCCGGCGCAAATGGAGATGGCAAAAGCATCCATCGAAAGGGCTACGGCCAGAAAAAAGAGTTCTGCAAAACTCATGCTGCTCTCCTTTTGTATGCTTTGATCAGCTCGGACACCGGCAGAATGGAGAGCGCCAGCCCCAGGGCGATCATAAATTCTTTAAAGTCGATCACCGTAAGCCCAAATAAGTTTCGGAAAGTCGGGATAAAAAACACGCCGCAGGTAAGCACAAATGTCCACACAAAAGCGCCCCACAACCACCAGTTGACAGACTTCATGGCAAAGATGGACCCGTGCAGGGAGCGGGCGCTTAGGGCCCGAAACATCTCCACAAAGTTGGTGGTAAGGAAGGCCATGGTCATGCCGTCAGCGCTTTGTTGAAAGCTGACCGAGCCGTGCTCTATATACTCCCCGGCAAAGTAAGAGAAAAGGATCAGCAAACCCATCAAAGCACCCTCCAGCACCATGATGGAGCCTGCGCCGCCGGAGAACAGCCCTTCGCTGGGGGGGCGGGGCTTGCGCCGCATCAGGTCGCCCTCGGCTTTTTCCATGCCCAAGGCCAGGCCGGGCGTGGAGTCCGTCACCAGGTTGATCCACAGCAGATGGGCGGCGCTTAGCAGCCTAAAGCCCAGCAGGGAAGCCAGGAATACGGCCACGATCTCCGCCAGGTTGCTGGTTAATTGATATTGGATCACCTTGCGGATGTTGTCGTATATCTTTCGCCCTTCTTCCACGGCGTTTACGATGGTGGCAAAGTTGTCGTCGGCCAGCACCATGTCGCACACGCCCTTGGTGACGGCGGTGCCGGTGATGCCCATGCCAATGCCGATGTCCGCCGCTTTGATGGAGGGTGCGTCGTTTACGCCGTCGCCGGTCATAGCGGTCACCAACCCATTTGCTTTCCACGCCTGTACAATACGGGTTTTGTGCTCGGGCTGTACCCGGGCGTACACGCTGTATTTGTGTACCGACGCCATCAGCTCTTCATCGGAAAGGGCTTCCAGCTCATACCCTTCGATGGCTTGGGAAGCATCGGTGATGATTTGCAGATCCTTGGCGATGGCCACGGCGGTGTGCCGGTGGTCGCCGGTGATCATCACGGGGCGGATGCCGGCCTCGCGGCACTGGCGGATGGCCTCGTAGGCCTCGGGCCTGCAGGGGTCAATCATGCCCACAAAGCCGATAAATACCAGCTCTTGCTCCAAGAAATCCGGCTCGTGGCTGTCCGGTTCCCCCTCATGTACCCGCATGGCCGCCCCTAGCACCCGCAGGGCCCGGCCTGCAAATTCCTCGGTGCGCTGTGCGATGGAGTTGCGATACGCCTGGGTCATGGACTCCACCTTGCCGTTTTGTAAGTAGCCGGTGCAGCGGCCCAGCACGATTTCACAGGCGCCCTTGGTGTACTGCACCACCCGCTCGTCTTCTCTGTGGAGGGTGCTCATCATCTTGCGGCTGGAATCAAAAGGTGCTTCTCCTACGCGGGGGAATTGCTGATCCAGCTCGTCTTTATATAACTCCAAGCCGTGGGCATAATTCACCAATGCGCACTCGGTGGGTTCGCCCTCCGCTTCGGCCATGTCCTTTTTGCGTTTGGCATCGCTGCACAGGGCCATGGCTTTGGCCAGCAGTAGGGCGTCGCCGGTAAAGGCATCCACCACGGTCATACGGTTCTGGGTAAGGGTACCGGTTTTGTCGGAGCAGATCACCTGGGTACAGCCCAGGGTTTCCACGGCGGTGAGCCTGCGGATCAAAGCGTTGCGTTTGGACATGGCCGTGACGCCCAGGGATAAAACGATGGTGGATACGGCGGGCAGGCCCTCGGGGATGGCGGCCACCGCCAGCGCTACCGCGATGATAAAGGTGTCCAGCGCCACATTGAGCATGGGTGCACCGGCCGGGCCAAACAGAAGATTTCGCCCCACGCCAAACAAAAATACAAAGGCACAAACCCCAAGCACCACCTTGGTTAAGGTGATGGAGAGGGCGCTCAGTTTTTTTTGCAGGGGGGTTGCTTCATCCCTAGCCTCCGAAAGGGCGGCGGCGATTTTGCCGATTTCGGTGTCCATGCCGGTGGCGGTGACCACGGCCCGTCCCCGGCCATACACCACCACGCTGCCCGAGTACACCATGTTCACCCGGTCTCCCAGGGGGATGTCTTTTGAACCTTCCCGCAGCATCAGCAAGCCGATCAGTTTGTTTACCGGCACGCTTTCGCCGGTGAGGGCGGCTTCTTCTACCTTCATGGCGTGGCTTTCCAGGATGCGGCAGTCCGCAGGGATTGCGTCGCCGGCCTCCAGCAGGATCACATCGCCCACAACCAGCTCTTCGCTTTTGACGGTAAGGGCCTCCCCGCCCCGCAGCACCCGGCTGGTGGCGGCGGTCATGTCCATCAGGGCGTCAATGGCCTTTTCGGCCTTGGATTCCTGCACGATGCTGAGCACCGTGTTGAGAACCACCACAAACAAGATGATAAACAGTTCGGAAAAACTCTCGGAGTCCCCCGGTGTGGTTAGGTTGTGGTACACGGTGGTTATGGTAGAGACAGCCGCGGCGCCCAACAGCAAAAAGATCATGGGATCGGCTAGGGCACGTAAAAATTTCTTCAAAAGCCCGTCTTTTGGCGGTTCGGCCAGCTTGTTTTTTCCGTGTTGTTGCAGCCGCTCTTGCGCGCTTTGTTCGGACAATCCGTTTGGGGAGCTGTCCACTTTCGCTAGAACATCGGCCTTGTCCATGCAGTAGAATTTCACAAAGACCCTCCAATTACGAATGTCATTTGCGTTCGATCACACTAGGTTTCCCCTGCTTTGCGCGGACAAACCGGGCCTGCAGCTCCGGGGGCAATTGTTCATAGAGTTCGTCCACAAAACCCTGGGTCCAAAAAGCATTTTCGTCTGTAACGGTATAGGAATCATAGTGTTGCGGCACGATGTGGCGTGGGGCCAGTGCCGACAGGAAACGTGCCGCGCCTTCAATATGCATGTTGTGTTCCGTGGGCGACACAAAGGCCAGGTCAATGCCGCGCAAATCAAGATGTTCTTCCAGCAGCAGGGTATCCCCGGGCTGATACACTCGGAATCCCTGCCGCTCAAAGATATAACCGCAATCCAAAGGATTTGCGCCGCCGTATACGCTGCCCCCCATGTGGCCGTGCATCGCCCGCACCGCCCGTACGTTTAGGCCCGGCAGCCCGTAGTCCATGCCCGGCGTTGCCACCGCCACCCGATGCTCCGGCAGCCCGATGTCCGCCGCCTGCTGGGCGCAGTTTTTGGGGATCACAAACCGGCACTCGGAGTGTTCCGCCAGCAAACGGCAAGTGTCCCGGTTAAAGTGATCGCCATGCTCGTGGGTGATAAACGCAAACTGGATGTGGCGCGCCATCTCCACAATATCCACGTTTTTGGGGAGGGGCACACGCTCCGGTGAATGCAGATCCAAATCAGTACAAAAAATCAGGCCATACAGATTGATCACCCACCCGGCATTGCCCATCCACATAAGGCAAACTCCGCTATGCTGTTGATAAAAACGTTCTGGTGTCATACAGATTCCCCTTTCATCGCAAAATTATATAGGATCATGCGGTGGTTTGCAAGGCGGATGTGGCGCCCTGAAAGATTTCACCCAAAAGATTTCTATAAAAATTATGCTTTACACTGTATTCCCAATGTGCTATATTTTGTTCGCCTGGAATATTTTATCGCTTTATGTAACAAAAGGAGGGGTACTATGCATAAGAGATGGATCGCTGTTGTACTGGCGGCACTGATGCTGATGCTGGCGGCGCTTTCGGCAGCCGCTACGGACGCCTACGGGGTCGCCTTTGTGTACACCAGCAATGGGGGCAACCTGAATCTGCGCGACGGCCCTGGCACAGATTATCAAGTCATCACCAGCATCCCCTATGGGGAAGCTGTGCGCGTCAACAGTTACATTGGAAATAGCTGGGTGGAAGTCACATATGGAAATCACAGCGGCTATGTGATGGGGCGCTACCTCACGTTCGTGGCTCCCCCAGACAAGCCCAAGCCCAATCCTCCCCCCGCCCCTCCGACGGATTCCTTGACTTCTTTAAAAGAGATGTTTAAAGGATTTTCGTTTATTAACTATACAGTGCAAGTGCGCCCCAGTACGCCGGGGGGCTTTGTGCATATGCGCTGGGCGCCCACCAAGGCATCCGATCCCATCCGCGATTACCATCAACACGATGTCCTGATGGTCATCGCGCAAAACAATACCTGGGCCCAAGTGGTGGATCCCGATACAGGCGTCACTGGCTTTATGATGCGCGCCTTCCTTACCGATTTTGGGGTGCAATGATTTTGGGATGCAGTAATAAATGAAAGGGAGTAACACAATGTTAAAAAGAGTGTTTTCGCTTTTTGCCGCGCTTTTGCTGTTGTGCAGCGCCGTTGCCTTCGCCGCTCCGGAGAAGTATCGAATGATCGAAGGCTTTGAAGCCTTTGACTTGGAGGTGGAAATTCCCGAAGGGGCCCTGTACAGGCAAAACCTCAAGGATGATGACTGGCTTAGCATGGAGATTTGGTTCGAGGATCCTTCGAAACCCCTGTTTACTATCCATGTTGCCTACTCCGATATAGTCGGCAACAAGTTCTTAGCGGATTTTGATCAAGAAGAGATCGATCACCTGCTGGATCTGGTCGGCGCAGATTTTTCGATACCTGCCCACGAGTTCTTCATTACCCCCGCGGGCAACACCATCCTTTTTACCCACGAAACCGATCCGCAAACCGGCGGCTACGCTACCATGGTGACTGTGTACAAGGGTTTCGTATTCTCCCTCTACGGCCGCCACAAGGACTATGCTCCCCTTGCGGAGGAGGATATCCGGCTCATGCATCAGATCGTAGAGGGCACCTGGATCATTGATGCGGGAGAATAGATGCTTTTTTTAGACGCATTGCCACGGCCATATTGGCCACAGACAGCAGGGCGGCCAGCACAAATACGTATTGCGGCCCCCACTCTTTCCAAAGAAAACCGCATAAAAACGCGCCCAATATGCTCAGCAC